>Ga0210396_10000160_pt1 | contig 117843 bp, 111 predicted proteins | sample IncBWH17OmetaG_FD_155466 | JGI IMG/M metagenome (GOLD analysis project Ga0210396, IMG submission 155466) | Forest soil microbial communities from Barre Woods Harvard Forest LTER site, Petersham, Massachusetts, United States - Inc-BW-H-17-O ...
GTTCGAGAGGGTGATGAAATCAATGGGGTCCGACGAGATCACCACCGTCTACTTCGGTGAAGGGCCGCCGGACAAGTACCAGACGACCGGCCGCATCGACTCGACAGATTGGCAGACGGGCCAGCCTAAAACCGACGTCAATGTCATCGTCTGCACCCACATACAGGTGGTCTACACCGGGATCAACATCACCTCGCCCGCCACCTGCGCGCAGACGACATTTTCCTGATCCCCAAGAAATCTAAGACAGGCTTTCGGCGACGGGCCCAAGCGCTAACGCCGGAAGGTATTCGAGTCCGACCACGATCAAGACCGCGCCGATCATTAACGCGACAAACGACGCGGTATGCGTGGGCAGTGTTCCCGGGCCCTCGATCACGCTGGTGCGTTGGCCGGCGAAACTAGCGGCCAGCGCGAGCATCAAAATGATTGGCACATAACGACCGACGAGCATCGCGGCGGACAGCGCGAGGTTGAATCCGGGCGTGTTCCCACTGAAACCCCCGAAGGCGCTGCCGTTTCCGGCCACGCAACTGGTGAAGGCGTAGAGGAACTCCGATAGCCCATGCGGGCCCCCGTTACCCATCGCCTTAGTCCCCCCCGGAACGGCGATGGCGGTTGCGACTCCGGTGAGCACCGCGCACGGGGCGGTGAGCACCGCCAAGCTCACCAGCTTCATCTCGCGGGGTCCGAGCAGCTTGCCGAGGTATCCCGGCGTTCGGCCGATCATCAGGCCGCCGAGAAACACGGCGAGCAGCGCGATGATGACCAGCCCGTACAGACCGCTGCCCGCGCCGCCCGGACTGACCTCGCCCAGCATCATGTTCGCCATCAGCACGCCACCGCCCAGGCTGGCGAAGCTGTCGTATGAGGAGTTGGCCGCACCGTCTGCCGTCGCGGTGGCGGCCTGACCGAACAGAGCGCTGCCGGGCACACCGAACCGCACCTCGGTCCCTTCGGTGGACGCGCCCGCCGCGACGGCGACGGTGTTGTGCGGTATCACCTCTGATGTTCCGACGGCCGCAGCGCCCAGGCCGAACAGCACGATCACCACAGCCAGTAATGCCCAGCCCTGCCGTCGATCGCCCACCATGACCCCGTACGTGCGCACCAAGGACATTGGAATGAGCAACATGATGACGATCTCGATCACGTTGGACAGCGCGGTCGGGTTCTCGAAGGGGTGGGCGCTGTTGGCGTTGAACGCTCCTCCACCGTCCCCCGACATGAGCTTGATCGACTCCCACGATGCGACGGGCCCGACGGGTAGCGTCTGCGATCCCCCAGCCAAGGTGGCGACGGATCGTGCCGCGCCGAAGCTCTCGACGACGCCGAGCACGCTGAGAACTATCGCGAAGACGATGGCGAGTGGCAGCAGGATGCGAACAGTCCCTCGCACCAAATCAACCCAGAAGTTGCCCAACAGGTCGGTCTCCCGGCGGGCGATACCGCGGATGAGCGCGACCGCCACCGCCATTCCGACGGCCGCGCTGGCGAAGGCCTGGACGCCCAGCCCCGCCGCCAGTCCGACGTGGCCCAGCGTGGACTCCCCCGCGTAGTTCTGCCAGCTGGTGTTGGTGGCGAAGCTGACCGCCGTGTTGATCGCGAGCGGCAGCGTCATTCCCTTGTGGCCCCACGGCTGTGGAAGGTGGGTTTGCACGATCAGCAGCGCCAGCAGGCCGAGCACACTGACCACCGAAAACGCCAGCACCGACGCCAGATACCAGCTCCAACGCTGCTCGCGATCCGGGTTCACCCCGGCTATCCGGTAGATGAATCGTTCAACGCGCCAATGCCTTTCGCTGCTGTACACGCGCGCCATGTAGTTGCCGAGCGGGACGTGTAGCGCGCCGAGAACCGCGACCACCGCCAGTAGCTGCAGCCATGCGGCCATTCCCCAGTGCATCACGGTTCCCGTTCCGGACAGACCATGGCCCGGACCGCCTCGTATCGTCCGGTGACATCGTCGCGGTCGGCGGGTTCGGCGACCGAACGCAAACTGGTGTGCTGGATTCGCTCGGCCTGGCGGAGCAGCGTCACGCGCCGAGCGTGATCCGGGGTCTGGTCGATGATCTTGGCCAACGAGTCCAACTGACGGATCATCACCGCCGGCATGCCATCGGAAGCCTGCCGGATCTTCTCGAACGCACGCTCCACCAGCCGATCAAAGTCGGCCTGGTAAGCGATCACGCGGATCTGCCCCGTCGCGTCTCGCCGGATGCGCTGCGGCCGCCACGATGTGGAGATCCGGCACAGGCAATCGCCGATCCAGTCGACACACGTCATCGCGGTGAAGGTGTCGTTGACAGCCGGCGACAGTGCCCGCAGGGCAATCTCGACGAGCTGGTCGAACCCGAACGAAATGTCTTGTGTCAGTGTCCGATACGGTCCGGTGACGTGGCCGCGCACCAGGTTCTCCTCAACGAAGGTCGCGGCGCTCGCCGGCCACACCCGTGCCATCACCTGGCCGGATACCAGGAAGTGGCCGGGACGGTAGGGCAGGTAGATGACGGCCTCGGCCGACGTAGCGATCCTGAGCAGGGGCTCGTTCCTGATGACCTGCAGATAACCGCTGCGCGGCGTGCGGATCTCGGCGCCCGACTCCTCCAATCGGGCCAAGAGTTCCTCGGCGCTGGGCCCGCGAGACGCGCCGAGACCGAATGAGCCACCTCGTTGCTGGGCGGCGATCTCGTTAGCCAACGTGCCGGCTATGCCGGCGATGACCACCGGTAGCTGGATCATCGTGGAGATGTGATTGAGGAAATAGATCAACACCCCGACATCAACCAGCGTCATCACCAGCGCAACCGTGATCGACAGGTGCGGGACGAAGTCGCCGTGCGGTCCGCCGCCCACCGATACCAACGTGATGACCGCGTAGCAGAACGTGGCCACAAACGCGCCCAGCGTCAGCTGGGTGCCCCGGTCGCGCATGAAGTTTCGCAGCATCCGCGGCCCGAACTGGGTGGATGCCAGTGTCAGCGCCACGATCGTTATCGAGAAGACAATGCCGACGACGGTAATGAGGGCCGCCGCGACGGTGGTCAGGATCATCCGTGCGGCATCGGCCGTGCCGCTGAGCACCCACGACGGCAGCTCTAGATGGCCGTCATAGGCGGCGCGGTCGACGCTGTGGGTTACGGCGAAAAGCGCTAGCGCAGCGGCGGTTACGGCCGTGGGGACTACCCACAGGTTCGTGCGGATCGCCTCTCTGCGCCAGTCCGACTCCAGATAGCCGTAGCTGGTCACCATTGACCCGCGCGCGTGTTCGACAGCTCTCGTCCGTGCGCCATGCAGCGATCTAACCCCGCCCATCGCGGTTGGGGTGTAAACAAAACGCAAATATCGGCACGCTCGGGCGAGTGCGCCTTAAGGCCGCAACGCTAACGCGGCAGGCCCAGCAGCCGCTCGGCGGCCACGGTGAGCAGGATTTGCTCGGTGCCTCCGGCTATGGTGAGGCACCGGGTGTTGAGGAAGTCGAAGACCGCACGGTTCTGGACGAGGCCGCCGCCTTCAGACACGTCCATCGTGTATTCGGCCAGCGCCTGCCGGTAGCGCACTCCGATCAGCTTTCGCACGCTGGATTGCGCCCCCGGGTCCTGGCCGCCCACGGCGAGCGCGGCGATGCGCTGGTCCAGCAGCGCGCCGGTCTGGGCGGTGGCGATCAACCGCCCCAGCCGGTCCTGTTGGGCAACGTCGAGGTCCATCTCCACCAGCACCTTGAGTAGCTTTTCCATCGGGTTGCCCAGCGCGGTACCGGTGGCCATCGCGATGCGCTCGTTGGCCAGCGTGGTACGGGCCAGCCGCCAGCCGTCGTTCACCGTGCCGACCACCATCTCGTCGGGCACGAACACGCTATCCAGGAAGACCTCGTTGAACAGCGAGTCGCCGGTGATCTCGCGCAGCGGCCGGATCTCGATTCCGGGTGATTTCATGTCCACCAGGAAGTAGGTGATGCCCTTGTGTTTCGGGGCGTCCGGGTCGGTGCGCGCCAGGCAGACGCCCCAGCGGGCCTTGTGCGCCGCCGATGTCCACACCTTCTGCCCGGTCAGCAACCAGCCGCCGTCACCGCGCACGGCCTTGGTGCGCAGCGACGCCAGATCGGAGCCGGCGCCGGGCTCGGAAAACAGTTGGCACCAAAGGAATTCACCACGCAGGGTGGCCGGCACGAAGCGCTGCACCTGTTCGCGGGTGCCGTGCTCGAGAATGGTCGGCGCCGCCCACCAGCCGATCACCAAGTCGGGCCGCACAACGCCGGCCGCAGACATCTCCTGGTCGATCAGCAGCTGCTCGGCCGGCGACGCGCCGCGCCCGTGCGGCGCCGGCCAGTGCGGCGCCTGCAGCCCCGCCTCGGCCAGGGCGACCTGCCGCTTCTCCTCGGGCAGCGCGGCGACTTCGGCGACGGCTGCGGCGATTTCGGGTCGCTGGTCTTCGACCTCTTTGAGGTCCGAAAGGTCCAAGTCGAGGCGACGTCGCACCCCGTCTTGAGTGAGTGCGGTAATGCGGCGCAGCCAGCGTTCGGGGCCGCCGAGGAAACAACCGATGCTGTGCGCGCGGCGCAGGTACAAATGCGCGTCGTGCTCCCAGGTGCAGCCGATGCCGCCGAGCACCTGGATGCAGTCTTTGACGTTGGCCTTCGCGGCGGCGATTCCGACGCTGGCGGCCAGGGCCGCGGCGATTGCGAACTGCCGGTCCCCAGAGTCCCCGCAGTCCCCGGCGGCGCGGGCGGCATCGGCGGCGGCCACCTGGGCCTGCTCGGCGCGGCACAACATCTCCGCACACAGGTGCTTGACGGCCTGGAAACTGCCGATCGGCTTGCCGCACTGCTCTCGCACCTTCGCATAGGCGACCGCGGTGTCCAGGGACCATCGGGTCAGGCCGGCCGCCTCCGCCGCCAGCACCGTCGCCGTCAGGTTCTCGACCCGTTCCCGCGACAGAACCAATGGGCTCGCCGGCGCCGACGTCAGCACCACCCGGGCCAACGGCCGGGAAAAGTCCGTTGCCTGCAACGGCTCGACCAGCACGCCGTCGCCATCGGTGTCGACCAGCAGCCACTTGCCATCGGCCGGCAGCAGCAGGACGCCGCCGTCGGCGGCGCCCAGCGCCAAACCAACGGCGCCTGACGCGCGCGAAGTATCGCTGTCGAACTCCACGTCACCCTCGAGAGCCACCCCGGCGAAGCGTTCACCCGACGCCAGCGCGGCCAGCAAATCCGGATCGGCATTCACCTCGGAGAGAACCACGGCGGCCAGCGCGGTGGTCGCGACCGGCCCGGGTACCAGCGCCATGGCCGCCTCCTCGACCATGGCGCACAGGTCCTCGATGCTGCCGCCCGCCCCACCGCAATCTTCGGGAACGGCGACGCCGAATAGCCCCAGTTCGGCCAGGCTCGCGAACACCGGCCGCCACGCGTCGGTTTTGCCCTGCTCGATCTCCCGGATCGCCGTGGTCCCGCCTTTGCGGGCCCAATCGCGCACCAACTCACGCGCCGCAAACTGTTCGTTTGTGACAGTTGTTACCACGTGTGAGTCCCTCCGTGTCCTTGATAGGGGCACCTTCGGCCACTAGAACGTGTTCTAATAGTGCCAGCGATCGATCGTCAAGTCGACCGCCATTGCAGCAGGACGCGTGCTTGTCCCCGGCAGGACGGAGGTGGGAAATTCACACTCGGCTTGCGTATCGTTTGCGAACGAACCGCCCGAAAGAGGGGGAATCCGTCGAATGCCAGCGAACACGAACCTGGGCCGCGTTTCTGACTCGCAGCCTCGCGAGGTCATGAACGTGGCGGTACTGGCTGAGTCCGAGCTCGGCTCGGAGGCACAGCGGGAGCGCCGCAAGCGCATCCTGGACGCCACCATGGCGATCGCGTCGAAAGGCGGCTACGAGGCGGTTCAGATGCGTGCCGTGGCGGACCGGGCCGATGTGGCGGTTGGGACGCTCTACCGCTATTTCCCGTCGAAGGTGCATCTGCTGGTGTCGGCCCTGGGCCGGGAGTTCAGCCGCATCGACGCGAAGACCGACCGTTCCGCGGTTGCCGGCAGCACTCCGTTTCAGCGGCTGAACTTCATGGTTGGCAAGCTCAATCGCGCGATGCAGCGCAACCCGCTGCTCACCGAGGCGATGACGCGCGCCTACGTTTTCGCCGACGCTTCGGCGGCCAGTGAGGTCGACCACGTCGAGAAGCTCATCGACAGCATGTTCGCGCGCGCGATGGCCGACGGCGAACCGACTGAGGACCAGTACCACATCGCCCGGGTGATCTCGGACGTGTGGTTGTCGAACCTGCTCGCCTGGCTGACCCGCCGTGCGTCGGCGACCGACGTCAGCAAGCGGCTGGACCTGGCCGTGCGGCTGTTGATCGGCGATCAGGACTCCACCTGATTAGGGGTTAGACCGGCGGCCCGGCGGTGCGCCCGCGAATCAGCTCGGTGTCCAGGAGTTCGACGACCGGCAGGCCGGACCGCGGCGGCTTCAGCAGCAGTTCGCCCGCCCGGTAGCCCTTCCGCAGGCTGGGCTGCGCCACCGTGGTCAGCCCCCGGCTGATCGCCTCGGCCACACCGTCAAACCCCGTCACCGTCATCTGACCGGGCACGTAAATACCATGTGCCCGAAGGTAATCCATGGCCGACACGGCCAATATGTCCGCGGTGCACATCAGCGCGCTGATCCGCGGATTGGCCTCCAGCGCCACCTTGGCTGCATCGCCACCCGACGTCGGCAGGTGCTCGTAGCTTTCCACCACCGTCAGCGAATCCGGCTCGACACCGGCGGCCTTCATTGCGTCCCAAACGCCGAGGATGCGTTCACGCTGCACATCGAAGGTCGGCGACTGCAGCCGCTCGGCGTTCACCAGGTCTTGCCGGCGGTCTCGGGCCAACCGCATGGTGAGCAGCCCGATCTCGCGATGCCCCAACCCGAGGACGTAGTCGGCAAGCTCGCGCATCGCCGCCCGGTCGTCGATGCCCACCCGCGACACTCCGGAGAGGTTTTTGGGCTGATCGACGACCACGACGGGCAGCCGTCGCCGCAGAACCACCTGCAGGTAGGGATCGTCGTCACCGACTGAATACACCACGAAGCCGTCCACCCCGGCGCCTAGCACCGCAGCCGTTCCGTCCTCGAGGCTGCGGCTGGGTCCGACAGCTACCAGCAAAAGTCCCTGCCCCAGCTCTTCGCACGATTGCGCCACTCCCGCAACGAAATCCCGCGCCGCCGGGTCGCTGAAGGAATAGGTCAGCGCTTCGGTCATCACCAAACCGACCGCGCCGGCTTTGCGGGTCCGCAGCGATCGGGCCACCGGGTCGGGTACGTAGCCCAGCCGCTTCGCCGTGGCCAGCACCCGCTCACGTAGGTCGGTTGAGAGCTGATCTGGTCGGTTGAAGGCATTCGAGATGGTGGTGCGCGAGACCTTCAGCTCGGCCGCCAACGACGCCAGAGTCGCACGTCGGCGTGGAGGGGGACTCACGTTCGGTGAGGCTACAGCGGATCTCGGCGAGCGCCTACGCGGCTCCGATCCGCCCCTTTCTAATGGAAACGATTTTCATTAGTATTAATGCTCGTCCGACTGGCCGGCGGAGAGGAAAAAGCGATTGTGCGAACGGGCTGGTCGTCGGCGATCGTGCCGACCATCGCCGCCCTCCTGATCGGCTCCAGCGCACTGACGGGTTGCGGGACCGGTGATAGGGCGCACGCACGCGCACCGATGGTGGTGGCGTCCACCGACGTGTGGGGCAGCGTGGCGCGCGCCGTCACCGGCAACCACATCACCGTCAAGTCCATCCTCACCGGCGCCAATACCGATCCGCACTCCTACCAAGTCAGCCCGTCCGACGCGGCAGCGATCATCGACGCGGCACTGGTGATCTACAACGGCGGTGACTACGACCCATGGGTCGACGACGTGCTGGACGGGCATCGGGCCGTCAAATCAATCGACGCCTATTCGCTCCTCAGTGCCGCTGACGCAAGAGGACAGGAGCCGCCCAACGAGCACGTCTTCTACGACCTGAACGTCGCCAAGTCGGTCGCCTCCGCGATCGCTGACCGGCTGGCGGCCGTCGACCCGGGCAATGCCGCGGATTATCGGGCCAACGCCGCCGAGTTCTGCCGCGGGGCCGACGCGATCGCCATCTCCGAACACGCCATCGCCAACGCATATCCCGGCGTCGGCGTCGTCGCGACCGAGCCGGTCGTGTACTACCTGCTGGCGGCGTCCGGCCTGGTCGATCGCACCCCGGAGACGTTCACCGCGGCCAACGAGAACGAGACCGATCCCGCGCCGGCCGACATGGCATCGGTCCTCGACCTGATCAAGCACCATCGGATCTTGGCGGTGCTGGTCAACCCGCAGACCTCCACCGCGGCGATAGACGGCCTGGAGGGTACTGCCCGGCGGGCGGGGGTGCCGGTGATCGAAGTGACCGAGACCTTGCCCGACGGCACCGACTACCTGACCTGGCAGCGCAACACGGTCAACCAGCTGCTCGCTGCGCTGCGGTCGGGCCGGCAGGCGCGGCCGTGAGTATCGAAGCGGTCCAAGCCGTCGACGGTGACCCACGCACCGTTTCGCTGCGCGGGGCGGGGCTGGCCTTCGGTGATCGTGTGCTGTGGGACCACCTCGACCTGTCCGTGTCGCCCGGCGAGTTCATCGCGGTGCTGGGCCCCAACGGCAGCGGCAAGACATCGTTGCTCAAGGTGCTGCTCGGCCAACTGCCGCTGAGTGCGGGTGTCGCGCTGGTGGACGGGAAGCGGATCAGCTCCGGCAACGGGCGGATCGGCTATGTGCCGCAACATCACCCGCTCGACCGGGATGTGATGCTGCGCGGCAGCGACCTGGTTCGGCTGGGCATCGACGGGCGTCGCTGGGGTGCCGCGCCGCTGCGTTCCGCCGAGCGGTCGCGCCGACGCGACGCGGTGCGGCGGGCGCTGCAACAGGTCAATGGCGAACGGCTGGCCAATGTCCGGGTCGGGGTGATGTCGGGCGGCGAGTTGCAGCGCATGCGCATCGCCCAGGCATTGGTCAGCGACCCGATGTTGCTGCTCTGCGACGAACCGCTACTGACCCTGGACCCGGCCAACACCAGGCTGGTGGCGGCGCTGATCGACCGTCGCCGCCGGGAAGCCGATACCGCGGTCATCGTGGTCACCCACGAGGTCAACCCGATCCTGCCGTACGTGGACCGGGTGCTCTATCTGGTCGACGGCCGATTCCGGATCGGCACCGTCGAGCAGGTGATGACCAGCGAGACGCTGTCGGCGCTGTACCGGGCCGACATCCAGGTGGTGAAGATCAAGAACCGGTACGTGGTGGTCGGCGATCCGGTCCCGACGGAATTTGCTGACGGGCTTGCCGGATGAACGAGCGACTCACCAACACGCTGGACAAACTGTTCTCCTTCGACATCACCGCCAACCTGCTCACCCACGACTTCGTCCAGCAGGCACTGTTGGCGGCGGCGCTGCTGGGGCTGGTGGCCGGGCTGATCGGGCCGTTCATCGTGATGCGCCAGATGTCCTTCGCCGTACACGGATCCAGCGAATTGTCGCTGACGGGAGCCGCATTCGCGCTGCTGGCCGGGTTTGGGGTGGGCGTGGGCGCGCTGATCGGCAGCGCCTTGGCGGCGGCGCTGTTCGGCGTTCTGGGTCGGCGAGCCCGGGAGCGCGATTCGGTGATCGGGGTGGTGCTGGCGTTCGGGCTGGGGCTGGCGGTGCTGTTCATCTACCTCTACCCGGGGCGCACCGCGACCAGCTTCGCGTTGCTGACCGGTCAGATCGTCGGGGTGGGCTACACCGGGCTGGTCATGCTGGCGCTGGTCTGCGTGCTTGTCGTCGTCGTGCTCGCGCTGTGCTACCGGCCGCTGCTGTTCGCCACCGTCGATCCGGAGGTCGCCGCCGCGCGCGGCGTGCCGGTTCGCGCGCTGGGCATCGTGTTCGCCGCGCTGGTCGGCGTGGTGGCCGCCCAGGCGGTGCAGATCGTCGGGGCGCTGCTGGTGATGTCGTTGTTGATCACGCCGGCGGCCGCCGCCGCTCGGGTAATCGCCTCACCGGCCGTTGCGATCGTGACCTCTGTGGCCTTCGCCGAGGTCGCCGCCGTCGGAGGAATCGTGTTGTCGCTGGCGCCCGGTGTACCCGTGTCGGTGTTCGTCGCAACGATCTCATTTGCGATCTATCTGTGTTGCTGGATCGTCGGGCGGCGCGGGGAGGTCAGCGCTTAAGCTGGTCGCACCACAGGGCCGCGGGGCAGGGGAGGCGACAGTGCGCCGGCAGATGGCAGGGCTGATGCTGGCCGGTGTATGCACCCTCGCCGTGGGCTGCACCACCTCGGTCGACGGGAAGGCGGTGGCCGCCGACAAATCCGGACCGGCGACTCAGAATCCAGTCGCGGTTTCGGCGCTCGACGGGCTACTGCTGGACGTGGGCCAGATCAATGCCGCGCTGGCTGCCACATCGATGAGGGTGTGGCTCAACGCCAAGGTGATGTGGGACTGGAGCCGCAGCGTTAATGACAACAGTTGCCTGGCAATAGACGGGCCCGCGCAAGAGAAGGTCTACACCAACACCGGGTGGACAGCTATCCGTGGACAGCGGATCGACGACAGCGTCGACGACTCGAACAAGCGCAACCACCTCGCCATCCAGGCCGTCGTCGTGTTCCCGTCCGCGCGCGATGCCTCCGCGTTTTACGACTCCTCGACACAGGGCTGGTCCGCCTGCTCCAATCGCCGATTCTCGGATATCAATTCCGGCAAGCCAGACACGGTCTGGACGGTGACCGCGAGCGCCAACGAAAACGGCATGCTCAGCACGTCGAAGGTCCAGGAAGGTGGCAACGGATGGACCTGCCAGCGGGCTCTGACCGTGCGCAACAACGTCGCCATCGATATCGTGACCTGTGGATATAGTCAAACGGGTTCGGTGGCGGTCGACGTCGCTCAACAGATCGCGACCAAGGTGACTAAGCAGTAGGCAATGCAACGGGCAATTCGATGGCGGACCATCTTGTTCGCCGCCCCGGTCATCTGTGCCTCGTTGGTAGGGGTCGGGGGGCTGGCGGGGTGCGTATCCACGACCTCCGGGGTTCCCCGAGCCGGCGACGACCACGGTCCACTGAGCTGGGGGCCCGATCTCAACGGGGCTCAACTGGCGGATCTGCTGCTCGACGTGGCACAGGTCAACCAGATCATGGGCACCAGCGCGATGACGATGTTGCGAACCTACGACCAGATGCCCGGCGATGACGGTTCCTATTCGGACCCCGCGTGCGCGGGAGCGGTGTTCAACACGGTCGAGGTTGCCTACAAAGGCAGCGGCTACGTGGCGACCAGGGGTTCAGAACTGAGCGACGCCGGCGGAAAACACTACGTCGACCAAGGCATCGTTGCGTTCGGCAGCGGCGCCGACGCCCGCAAGTTTCTTGCCACGTCACAAGATTCCTGGCACCGCTGCGTTTCCAAACACGTCACCTACAACGCCACGCACGACAACCCCAACACCTGGACGATCCGCGCACCGGTCACCACGGGCGGGATCACCGCCGCGGTCGTCGACGAGGAAGGAGCCGACGGCTACGCCTGCGTGCACGGGATCACCGCCAAATCCAACGTCGTGATCGACGTCTCGGCCTGCAGCGACCGCATAGCGGATCAGGGTGTCTCGGCGACAAGCGCCATCATCAACGCCATCGCCCGCAAGTTCCCGACATGACAACCTCCTCGACCGACTCGTGGAAAGGATCCCGCAATAAGCTAGGCGAATGGCCTGTATCGATCTCAACGCCGACTTGGGCGAGGGCTTCGGCGTCTGGCGGCTCGGTGACGACGACGCCATGCTCGGGATCGTCAGCAGCGCCAACGTGGCCTGCGGTTTCCACGCGGGTGATCCCGCCGGCCTGTTGCGGGTATGCCGGTCGGCCGCCGAGCGTGGTGTGCGCATCGGAGCGCAGGTGAGCTATCGCGACCTGGCCGGGTTCGGCAGGCGCTTCATAGACGTCGCCGCCGAGGATCTTGTTGCCGACGTCGTGTATCAGATCGGCGCGTTGCAGGCGATCGCGCACGCCTCCGGCTCAGCGGTGTCTTACGTCAAACCCCATGGCGCGCTGTACAACACGATCGTGACCAACCGCGAACAGGGCGCCGCCGTGGCGCAGGCGGTGCACCTGGTGGACGCCACGCTGCCGGTGCTGGGCATGACGGGTTCGGCGTTTTTCGACGAAGCGGCCCGCCTTGGCCTACACACCGTGGCGGAGGCGTTCGCTGATCGCGCATACCGGCCGGACGGCCGGCTGGTTTCCCGGCGCGAACCGGGCGCGGTGTTGCACGATCCCGATGCCATCGCGGAGCGCGTGGGGCGGATGGTCAGCTCGGGCGAGGTCGCCGCCGTCGATGGCACGCAGGTTTCCATCACGGTGGAATCGGTTTGCGTACACGGTGATTCACCGGGCGCGGTCCAGATCGCGGCAGCGGTGCGCGATCAGCTGAAGGCCGACGGCGTCGAGATCAGGGCGTTCGTCTGATGCGGCTGAACCGACTAAGACTAGGTCGCCCCGATCTCGCCCGGTATTCGGACCGGTTCAACGTGCCGGCCGCCGAACCTGATGCACCGTTGTCGGTGACGTGGATGGGCGTGGCGACGTTGCTGCTCGACGACGGGTCGTCGGCGTTGCTGACCGACGGCTACTTCTCCCGCCCCAGCCTGGCGCAGGTGGCGACGGGCAAACTCGCGCCCTCGCCGGCGCGCGTCGACGGCTGCCTGGCCCGGGCCAAGGTGACCCGGCTCGCGGCCGTCATCCCGGTGCACACCCACATCGACCACGCGATGGACTCGGCCTTGGTGGCAGACCGCACCGGCGCGCAGTTGGTGGGGGGCGAATCGGCGGCCAATGTGGGGCGCGGCTACGGGCTGCCCGAGGATCGTCTGGTCGTCGCGGTGTCTGGCGAACCAACTGCGTTGGGCGCCTACGACGTCACGCTGGTGGAGTCGCATCACTGCCCGCCCGACCGGTTCCCGGGTGTGATCACCGAACCGGTAGTGCCACCGGTGAAGGTGTCGGCCTACCGGTGCGGTGAGGCGTGGTCGACGCTGATCCACCACCGGCCGTCGGGCCGGCGGCTGCTGATCCAGGGCAGTGCCGGTTTTGTGCGGGGCGCGCTGGACGGCCACCGCGCCGATGCCGTCTACCTCGGCGTCGGCCAGCTCGGTGTGCAGCCGCGCGAATACCTGGTCGACTACTGGACCGAGGTGGTGCGCGCGGTCGGCGCGCGCCGCGTGGTTCTCATCCACTGGGACGACTTCTTCCGTCCACTGTCAAAACCGTTGCGCGCCTTTCCCTATGCGGCCGACGATTTGGACGTCTCCATCCGCATCCTCGACGAGCTGGCCGCGCAGGACGGCGTCGCGCTACATATGCCGACGGTGTTTCAGCGCGAGGATCCCTGGATCTGAACCCTGCATCCAAATATGCCGCTGACCGTTGCGCTGTTGCTGCTTGCCGTGGTGCTGGGGTTCGCCGTCGCTCGGCCACGGGGCTGGCCGGAGGCGCTGGCGGCGGTGCCGGCGGCGATCATCCTGATCGCGATCGGCGCGATCTCGGTCCATCAAGCGGCCGCTCAGGTTGCCGGGCTGGCGCCCGTCGTCGCGTTCCTGGGTGCGGTCCTGGTGCTGGCCAAGCTGTGCGACGACGAGGGCCTGTTCGAGTACGCCGGCGCCGCGATGGCACGGACCAGCCGCGGGTCGCACGGCCTGCTGCGACAGGTGTTCGCCATCGCCGCCACCATTACCGCCGCGCTCAGCCTGGACGCCACGGTGGTGTTGCTGACCCCGGTGGTGCTCGTCAGCGTCCGCCGCCTGCGAACCCCGATGCGGCCATACGCCTATGCCACGGCCCACCTGGCCAACGCCGCCTCGCTGCTGCTTCCGGTGTCGAACCTGACCAACCTGCTGGCCTTCCACGTCGCCAATATCTCGTTCGCGAGGTTCACGCTGGTGATGGCGCTGCCCTGGCTGGCCGCGGTGGCCGCGGTGTATCTGGTCTTCCGGTTGTTTTTCGCCAAGGATCTGCGGCGCCCGCCGGACCCCGAGCACGTTGGGCCGCCGCCGCGGCCACCGGTCTTCGTGTTGGTGGTCGTGGCGCTGACACTTGCCGGGTTCGCGGTCTCGGAATCGGTGGGGGTGGCCCCGGCCTGGGTGGCGCTGGCCGGAGCTTCGGTGCTGGCGGTACGCAGCCTCAGCCGTCGGCACACCACGGTGGTGCAGATCGCGCGCTCGGTGAATGTGTCGTTCCTGGTGTTCGTGCTGGCGCTGGGCGTTGTGGTGCAGGCGGTCACGCTCAACGGCATGGGCAAGGCGATGTCTGCGGTGCTGCCGTCCGGTTCCGGGCTGCCCGCGCTACTCGCCATCGCCGCGATCGCCGCCGCGCTGGCCAATGTTGTCAACAATCTGCCCGCAACGCTGGTGTTAGTCCCGCTGGTCGCGCCCAGCGGGCCGGTGGCCGTCCTGGCGGTGCTGATCGGGGTCAACATCGGCCCCAACCTGACCTACGTCGGTTCACTGTCCAACCTGCTCTGGCGAGGCGTCCTGCGCCAGCAGAACGTGCAGGCCAGCGTCGGCGAATACACCCGCCTCGGGCTGTGCACCGTGCCCACCGCGCTGGTCGCGGCGGTCCTGGCGCTGTGGGCCGGCGTGCGGCTGCTCGGTGTCTAGATCCTGACTAGGTCATGGCCATTGAGCGCCGAACGGGACGGACTCCGCAGCGCCGCTTCTGATGGCCTGACACCCAGCACACGCGCGCGGACGGGTGCCGCGGCGACCACCGTGAACGGCGTTTCCAGCGGGAAGTCCAAGCCGAGCGATTCGATCTCGACCGAGCGGATGATCGTGGCCAACGCGAGCGTGGCCTCCAGCATCGCGAAGTGATCGCCGATGCACGAACGTGGTCCGCCGCCGAACGGCAGGTACTGCCAACGGCTGCGCCCCTTCGATCGTTCCGGCAGAAACCGGTCCGGATCGAAACTCAGCGGGTTCTGCCACAGCGTGGGGTCGCGGTGCAGCGCATAGAAGTTCACCAGGGCAATGGTCTTGGCCTCGACCCGGTAGCCGTCTACCGCGATGTCGCGGGTAGGTGCGCGCAGCGTCCCGGCCGCGGGCGGGCACAGCCGCAACGCCTCGTGCAACACCCGCACGGTGAGGGCGAGTTCGGCAACGTCGTCCGGGGTCACCGCCCGCTCGCCCAGCGCGGCGACCTCCGCACGCACCCGCTCTTGGAGGTCGCGGTCGTGCCCCAGTGACCACAGCGCATAGGTCAACGTGGTGGAGGTGGTGTCGTGACCCGCGAGCATGAACAGCACCAGCTCGTGGCAGATCTCGTCGTCGGTCAGCGGCCGACCGGTCTCTTCATCGATCGCCTGGCTCAGGGCGCGCACCAGGGGGGCTTCCCGATCCGGGTCCGTACGAACCGCATGCAGCATTTCGGCGGCCAGCCCGTGCAGCATGTCTTTGGCCCGGCGAGCGGCGCGCTGCCCTTTGGTGGGCAGCCACCGCGGCAAGTTAACCGGCCGCGCCGACCGGTCGGCAACCCATGCCAACGAAGTACGTAGGGCCCAGCCGATCTCGTCGGCCCGCTCGTCGAGGTCCAGCCCGAGCACCGAGCGCCCAAGCGCCCGCAGTGTCAGCCTGCGGCACTCGGTGTCCAGGTCTACGAAGGTGCCGTCACGCCAACCGTCGACGACCCCTTGCGCAGCCGCGGCCATGTGTCCCGCGTACCGCGTGACATGGCGCTTGGTGAACAACGGCTGCAGCGCCCGCCGCCGCGGTAGCCACCGCTCGTGCGGAAGATTAAGCAGGTTGCCGCCCATGAAGGCGCGCATCTCGACCATCGATCGGGTCCCGCCGCGGTCGGCGACCTGATCGGTGCGGCCCAACAGATCTCGGGCGCCCTGCGGGGTGGCAATCAGCACCACGTTCGGTAACAGCCACTTGGGTCCGAGCACGACCCGGTTGATCGGGCCCCCGGCATCCAGCAGCGTCTGAATACCATCGACGTACGACCGCACCGCCTTGAGTTGCCGCCTAAGCGGGAGCGGATTCTTCGGGGCCAGCGTCAGCGCGCGGACTTCGGTTTGCTCCAGAATCTCGACCATGCCAACTCCCTTGTCCCAGGTGTTGCACGCACGGTATGGCCGACCTTCGTCGTGCGCATGCGTAGTCGGCTACTCGATTTAGCAGAGGTGGTGCGCGTCAGCTTGGCGCGCCGCAGGGTCCGGATCGGATGATCGACGCCAGTTCCTCGCGTGACTGTGCCCCCACCCGCTGGCAGGCCCGGTAGACGTGTCCCTCCACGGTGCGCACCGACATCACCAGCTTCTCGGCGATCTCGCGGTTGGACAGACCGGCCACGACGAGTTCGACGACGTCGCGCTGGCGACCCGACAACTTCAGACCCGTCGGAGTCCGCAGCGCCGGCGTGCACAAACCACCACATTCGTCGGCCAATTCCCTGGCCAACGCCGCGGCATACAGCCCACGCCGATGCTGCTGGCTCTCGTCGAACGCAACGGAGGCCTGCGCCGCCGCGTCGGCGGCGGCGGCCCGATCACCGATCCCCCGGTACTTCGCCGAGGCCGCCAGCAGGCCGTCACCGTCCCCGGCCAACAGGGCCTCCGCATGCGACGCGACGGCATCGGCCAGCGGCAGCGCCAACGCCTCGGCCAGCTCTCGTGCCCGCGCCGCCTGGGAGGCATCCCCCCATTGAGCCGCGGCCTGGATGCAGGCCAGCTCGTGCGTGGGCTGGCCGCGGTCGCGGGCCAGTCGTCCCGCCTGCTGCACGGTCGCCACAGCCTCGGCCAAGCGCCCGCTTGCGGCCATCGCCCACCCGGTGGCCTGCGACAACCCGGTATGCATGAACAGAAAGTCGGGCGGCACACACGACGGCGCCGCGGCGATCGCGTCGTTCGCCTCGATGGGCTGTCCGAGCTTGGCGTGTGCCTCGGCCAACGCGAAGTAGCTCGCCGCCCGCAAACCCGTTCTGATGGCGTGTATCTCCGCCCCGGCAACCGCTTCGTGCACCAGCCGGGCCGCCTCGGCGACCGCGCCTCGAGCCAGCTCGGCATTGCCCAACAGTAAGGCCAGGTTCGCATAGGCCAGACCCGGAATGTCGCGCGCCGAGTCCGCCAGTTGCTTTGCCGTGCTGACGAATTCGTCGATGCGCCCGGTCAGCCGGCAGGCGCGACCGTACACGGCGCCGAACCAAAACCGCGTATGCGCCGCCTGAAACGACGTCGTCGCGCGCCGCAGCGCCTGCTCGGCGACGACGGCGAGCTCATCAACCTGACCGAGCGCCCCCATGGCCATGATCAACGCATGCGAGGCCGCCATCGCGTGAAACCCCGGCAGAGCAGGGAAATCCAGCGCGGCACGGGCCTTTTCGGCCGCGGGTTCGCAGCGCGCCGACACCGCGTCCAGGCAGGCCTGCACCGCCAACCGCTCCGCCACCTGCGCCGGGGTCTCCGGACCGGCGGCGAGGCCTTCCAGGATCACCGCCGCGTCTTGGGGCTTGCTGAGATGCCAAATCAGGTTGTACGCCCGCACGGTCGCCCAGTGATGGCCGTCGGGCACATCACCATCGGGGCCATCGACCATAACGCGCAGCGCCGCCTCGGCCGGCTCGCCGCGCCCAAGCAGCACCAGGTTCATCGCCCGCACCCCGGCGGCCCCGGGTGCCCCGGCTCGGGCGGCGGCGGTGGCGAACCGGTCGGCGAGATCCAGATCCAGCAGCGTCATGGCATGCCGTGCCGACTCCAGATACAGCTCGGGGTCGGGGTCAAGATCCGACTCGAGGCTCAGCAGCGCCCGGCGCACGGTGGCCTGCATGTCGGCGTCATCGTCTGTGGCCAGCCGCGTCGCCAGCCTGCCCCGGATTTCCGACAAGTACATCTCGCCAGCGCTCGCCCGGCGGAGCTCACCGAACAGCGGGTGCGCCAGCCTGGCCATCAGCCCGGCGCCGGTGCGTTCTACACTCACCAGGCCCAATCTCTCGGCGGCTGCCAGGTCGCTGCGGCGGACCAAATCGCACAGCACGTCGACGGCCAGCGGCTCACACTGCGACAACGTGTCCACCACCATCGCCATCCGCGGGTTCAGCCGGCCCATTTGGCGCCCCAGCGTGTCGGACAGGCTCGCCGAGACGGCGACGTCGCCGTCCCACATCCACACCCCGGCCAATTTGCGCATCCGCTCGGCCGCTATCTGATCGGCCAGCAGCTGCCGCAGGAACAGGGCGTTCCCGCCGGTCAGCTTCCGGAACCGGGCCGCGCTACGAGCATCGACCGGGCCGCCCAGCGTGCTCTCGATCACCTCGCGTGTTGCCGCGGCGGAAAGCGGTTCGAGATCAAGCCGAACCAGCAGCCCGTCCTTCCACAACGCCGTCACCGCGTCGGGTTCCTCGCTGCCGGTGCGCACGGTGACCACCAGCCGAGCGCCGCCCGACTGCGCCAGCTCGTGAATGACAAGGGCGGACAATCCGTCCAGCAGGTGGGCGTCATCGACCCCCACCACCACACGACCCCGACGCTGTTGTGCGACAAACGAGTTGATCACCCGGCGCACGTTTGCCAGCGGATCCGACATCGCATCTCCCAGCGAGCCGATGAAGGCCCCCAGGGGCAGCGGGTGCGCCGAGTCGGTGCCGACAATCCATTGCGTGCGCTCACCCGACGCCTCCGCGCGCCTCAGCACCTCGCGGGCCAGCCAAGTCTTGCCTACTCCGGCCGCTCCGGCGATCACCACGCCGCAGTGGTTGCCGACCCCGGTCAGGGCACGACGAATGACCCCTAACTCACTCTCTCGCCCGGTCAGCGGCTCGGCGCCGATCACCACTCGGCGACTATAACGTTGCGCAAGCATCGGCCGGCCGATTTTTCCGCGTTTTCTTGTGAATTTTGAATAACCCGGCTTGTTTTTCTCTTCGGCTCGATTGCTGGGCCGATGACTGCCGCGTTGATCTGTCGCTCACCGACCGCGGTGCCGGGCACGCCCGGGCGAGTACAAACAGGCGATGGTCGGTGTGGAGCGGTTGCGCGAGATCACGGCCGGGACGGGTCGGGTTGATCGTCGCTGACCCGGTGGAATAAGGCTAAAAATCCAACCGGCCGAATTGACCGTGCCGGTACTGCTCGACACACGCCCCTCGCCTGACCTTGCCGTTTGTGGTGATCGGTATCGAACCTGGCCGCACCAGAACCAGATCAACGACGCTAAGACCGGGCGAGTTGAATATCGCCGAGGTGACTTCAGGCCTGACGGCGACGAGCTTGTCCGCTGCCTCCTAGTGGGACTCGGCCCGCTTCTTTAGTTCGACAATGACAACAAGTTTCTCCATGTGACCATCCGGGATGGATATTGCCGCGACGCGGCCTCGGGTTATCTCCTGGATCGTCGCCTCGATGTCGTCGGGAGAGTGATTGCGCCCATAGACGATCAAAGGGTCCTTGATGCGGCCGACGATGAACAGCTCGCGATCGGAGATGAGGCCCAAAACCCCCGGCCGAAGCCCTTGACGAGCTACTCTTACAGCCACCCAAACCACCCGCTCGTGCGGTTCTGCGTCTGCTCGTGGGTAGCGCGCTACCCACGGTGATATGCCGGCGGTAGCGGCACACCGAGCTCGGCCAGCACGCCGCGCAGCAGCGTTGGATAGTCGGTGATGATGCCGTCTACGCCATAGGCGATCTGTTCGCGCATGGCCGCGGCGTCATTGACGGTCCATGGAATGACCTTGAGCCCCAGCGAATGCGCATGATCGACATATGGTTTTCCGGTCACCAGCTGGTAACTGGGTGAGACCATGTTCGCCCCCACCATCAGCGCGCCGATCATCGGATCGCCGATGGCGGCGGCGTTTTCACCGGCAAGCCACGGCGAATCCGGCACCCAGGTCTCCTCGCTGAACAAGGCCACCAACGGAATCGACGGCTCGGCCTGATGCACCATCGGCAGCGTTCGCCAGTCGAAGCTCTGAATCTCCACGCGATCGACCTTGCCCGCCGACCTGACCGCGGCCAGTATCACGTCGACGAACTGCTGCGGGGCGGCCGACCTGCTTGGATTATCCGCCTCCACCTTGGTTTCCACGTTGTAGCGCACCCCGGCCTGAAACGAGTCGGCGAGCGCGAACACCTCCGGCAAGGTCGCGATCTTGTTCCCCCCCACCACTTCAGCGCGGGGAAACTCGGCGAGCTGCCGGCCACAGTCGAGCGTGCGGATCTGTACCAGGGTCAGCTCGTGCACGAGCTTTCCGACGTAGGGATAGGCCGGGTCGCCGGCGAACGCGGGCCCGGTGTCGGTGCATTTCTCGGCCTGGATCGTCGGGTCGTGCCACACCATCGGTTGCCCATCTTCGGTGATGACGATGTCGAGTTCGAGTGTGCTGACGCCCAACTCGAGCGCTTTGGCGAACGCGCGCAGCGATTCCTCGGTCGTCTCGCCGCGACCCCCGCGATGTGCCTGCAGGTCAAAGCCGGGAGGTTGCGCGAATGCCGTCGGCGACGGTGCAAGAAGTGCACCAACCATCAGCTCCAACGTCAGCAGGGCTGCGAGGCGGGCACTCAACGGCGTTAACGCCTTCGCTGACGGGCGATTTCGGCGAGCACCACCCCGGCGGCCACCGAGGCATTCAGTGATTCGGCGTCGCCGGACATCGGAATCGACACCACCTCATCGCAATTCTGCCGTACCAACCGGGACAAGCCCTTGCCTTCCGACCCGACGACCACCACCAGCGGGTCGGTGCCGTCCAAGTCGTCGATCGCGGTATCGCCACCGGCGTCCAACCCGATTACCCGTAGTCCGCGATCGGCCCAATCTTTAAGTGCCCTGGTAAGGTTGGTGGCCCGCGCCACTGGGATCCGGGCCGCTGCGCCGGCGCTGGTACGCCACGCCACCGCGGTAACCGAGGCGGAACGCCGCTGCGGGATCATGACACCGTGCCCCCCGAATGCGGCCACCGAACGAACGATCGCACCGAGATTGCGGGGGTCGGAAATGTTGTCAAGCGCGACCAACAGCGCCGGCGGCGACTCGGTGGCGCCCGCGATCAGATCATCGGGATGCGCGTAGCTGTAGGGCGGCACCTGCAACGCGATGCCCTGATGCAGGTGGTTGGCAGTCATCCGGTCCAGATCGGTGCGCGGTACCTCAAGTATCGCGATGCCCAGATCACCGGCCCGGGAAACGGATTCGGTTAGTCGCTGATCGGCTTCCGTGCCGAGCGCGATGTAGAGCGCGGTCGCCGGGACACCGGCACGCAGGCATTCCAGCACCGGGTTGCGCCCCAGCACCGTTTCAGTCTCGTCGGTGCGTCGGGCCGACCGACGCGACTGCGGCTGAGCGCGCTTGGCCGCGGGATGGTTGGGACGCATATGTGCTGGCGGCGTGGGACCGCGCCCCTCGAGGGCGCGGCGACGCTGGCCGCCCGAGCCTACGCCTGCGCCTTTCTTGGTGCCGGATTTGCGTACTGCCCCCCGGCGCCGCGAGTTACCCGGCATCTACTTGCTGTCACCGGCCTGCAGCGTCCACTGCGGCCCGTCGGCGGTGTCGGTGACCTCGATGCCGGCGTTCTTGAGTCGATCCCGGATCTCGTCGGCCAGCGCCCAGTTGCGCTGCTCGCGCGCCTTCTCCCGGCTTTCCAGTTCGGCCTGCACCAGCACGTCGACCGCCGCCAGGGCCGCCGACGTCTCGTCGCGGGACTCCCAGCGTTCGTCCAGCGGGTCGCAGCCGAGAATGCCCATCATCGCCCGGATCGCGCCGGCCTGCTCCAGGGCGGCTTCATGGTCGCCGGCGTCGAGTGCCCGGTTGCCTTCGGCGCGGGCGTGATGCACCTCGGCCAACGCGATGGGGACCGCCAGGTCGTCGTCGAGGGCTGCGGCGAACCGCTGGGTCCACTGGCCGGGCACGACGGCACCGACCCGGCCGCGCACCCGGTGCAGGAATTCCTCGACCCCGACATAGGCTTTCACCGCGTCCTGCAGGGCGATCTCGGAGAATTCCAGCATCGACCGGTAGTGGGCGCTGCCCAGGTAGTAGCGCAGCTCGGCCGGCCGCACGCGCTGCAACATCGCCGGTATGGACAACACATTGCCCAGCGACTTGCTCATCTTCTCCCCGCCCATCGTCACCCAGCCGTTGTGCAGCCAGTATCGGGCGAACCCATCCCCGGCGGCGCGGCTCTGCGCGATTTCGTTCTCGTGGTGCGGGAATACCAAATCCATTCCACCGCAGTGGATGTCGAACTCCGGCCCAAGGTAGGTGCGAGCCATCGCGGAGCATTCCAGGTGCCAGCCCGGCCGTCCGCGCCCCCACGGCGAGGGCCACGACGGTTCGCCGGGCTTTTCGCCCTTCCACAGCGTGAAGTCGCGCTGGTCACGCTTGCCGGTAGCCGCGCCCTCGCCCTGGTGGACGTCGTCGATCTTGTGGCCGGACAGCTGGCCGTAATCCGGGTAGCTGAGCACGTCGAAGTAGACGTCGCCACAAGCGGCATAGGCGTGCCCAGTTTCGATCAGCCGGTCCATTAATTCGACCATCTGGGTGATGTGCCCGGTGGCCCGCGGCTCGGCCGACGGCGGCAACACATCTAACGCGTCGTAGGCCGCGGTGAACGCACGCTCGTAGGTGGCCGCCCACTCCCACCACGGGCGGCCCGCCGCGGCGGCCTTGTTGAGGATCTTGTCTTCGATATCGGTCACGTTGCGGATGAACGCGACGTCGTAGCCGTCCGCGCTCAACCAGCGGCGCAGGATGTCGAAGGCCACGCCGCTGCGGACATGCCCGACATGCGGCAGACCCTGAACGGTGGCGCCGCACAGGTAGATGGAAACGTGCCCGGCCCGCAGCGGAACGAAATCACGCACGGCACCGGCAGCCGTGTCGTGTAGCCGCAAGTGGGCACGATCGGTCACGACGTGCCAGCTTACCTGGCCAATTGCCGCAACCAGCGAGCGCGAGTGCCAGTTACCCGGCGTGGACCACCAGGGCTGTCGCAATGGCGGCCAAGCCTTCGCCGCGCCCCGTCAGGCCAAGCCCGTCGGTAGTGGTGGCCGACACCGACACCGGCGCCCGCAGCAGCTCCGACAGCAGCTGCTGCGCCTCGGCGCGGCGCGGGCTGACCTTCGGTCGGTTGCCGACCACCTGCACGGCCGCATTAGCGACCCGGTAGCCATGGAGCAATATCAGGTCGACGACTTCGCGCAGCATGTCGGCACCAGTGACGCCTTTCCAACGGGGATCATCGACCCCGAACACACTGCCCATGTCGCCCTGCCCCGCGGCCGACAACACGGCGTCGCACAGTGCGTGCACCCCCACGTCACCGTCTGAATGTCCGGCGCAGCCGTCTGCGTCGGGGAACAGCAGCCCTAGCAGCCAGCACGGCCGTCCGGGTTCAATCGGGTGCACATCGACACCTAAACCGACCCTTGGCAGCCCATTCACCGGCGCACAACCGCTTGGGCCAGCAGCAGATCCAGCTGGGTGGTGATCTTGAACGCCAGCGGGTCTCCGTCGACCACCTGAACCTGGGCGCCGACATGTTCGACCATGGACGCGTCGTCCGTGAAATCGGCGCCGCCTGCGCGCTGGTAAGCGCGCAATAACAGGTCGGTCGCGAACCCTTGTGGCGTCTGCACCGCCCGCAGGCCGGCCCGCTCGGGCGTGCCCAGGACCACCCCGTTGTCGTCCACGGTCTTAATGGTGTCAGAAAGCGGCAACACGGGCACCACAGCGGCATGACCGGCCCGCAACGCGTCGACCACACGCACGATCAACCCTGCCGGTGTCAGCGCCCGCGCGGCGTCGTGCACCAACACAAACTGCGGTGCTTTCGAGCCGGGCAAGGCCGACAGCGCCAGGCTCACCGATTGGGTACGGTCGGCGCCGCCGGCCACCACCGTGGCTCGTTCGGCCAGCAACTGCTTGGCCTGCTCAATGCGGTCGGGGGGCACCGCCACCACGACGTGGTCGACCACCCCGGACTCCAGCAAGCCGGCGACGGCGCGTTCGACAAGCGTGCGCCCGCCGAGATCACAGAATGCCTTGGGGATGCCGGCAGCCAGCCGCTCACCCGACCCCGCAGCCGGGACTACCGCGACGACCGTCGTATTCAGGAGGCGGCGGCCAGGACCTCGTCGAGGATGGTCTCCGCCTTGGCATCGTCGGTGCTTTCGGCAAGCGCCAACTCGCCGACCAGAATTTGCCGCGCCTTGGCCAGCATGCGCTTCTCGCCGGCGGACAAGCCACGCTCCTGGTCGCGTCGCCACAGATCGCGCACTACCTCGGCCACCTTGTTGACGTCACCGGACGCGAGTTTCTCGAGGTTCGCCTTGTAACGGCGCGACCAATTGGTCGGCTCTTCGGTGTGCGGGGCGCGCAAGACCTGGAAGACCTTGTCCAGGCCTTCCTGCCCGACGACATCGCGGACACCGACGTACTCAGCGTTGTCGGCGGGTACTCGAACGGTCAGGTCGCCCTGCGCCACTTTCAAGACGAGATACTCTTTTTGTTCCCCTTTGATGGTCCGGGTTTCGATCGCCTCGACTAACGCAGCACCGTGGTGCGGGTACACAACGGTGTCGCCGACCTTGAAGATCATCTGATTCGAGCCCCTTTCGTTAACTTCATTCTAACACGGCGGCCTGACGGGTGCTCATCAACGTTGCAGGTCAGGGGCACAACACGCGCAGATTAGGGGTTGACAGACGGCGCAATACGTGCAAGGCAGCGCGCGGCCACCGTCCTTGGTTGGTCCACGCTACGCAGCTTAGTTGAGGCTTGGAGGAGCCCTTGCAGGACCCCGGCAGGATGCCACCCGAGCCCTGCTGTGCTGGTCTGGCGCCCTCCCGCTAGCGTCTACCGTCGACCGTACGTTCCTACTACTGTGCATAGTTGAACGTGCACAGTTGAACCGCTGTCCTAATGCGAGCCAGCAGGAGGCATTGAGTGAACCGCTTCAAGATTCGCCTCCCGATCCGCCTTCCCGCGCTGGTCACGCGGGTCGCCGTCATCGGCCTGGTTGCGTTGATGGCCCCAACGCTCAGCGGTTGCGGGGCCGGTCAGGTCTCGCAGACCGCGGTCCAGGAGCCGGCCGTCAACGGGAATCGGGTGACGTTCAACAACGTGGCGCTGCGCGACATCCGCATCCAAGCCGCGCAGACCCGTGACTTCGTGCAACCGGGCCGAACGGTGGACCTGGTGCTGGTGGCCGTCAATGAGTCGCCGGATATCTCGGACAGGCTGGTGAGCATCAGCAGTGACATCGGCACCGTGACGCTGAGCGGTGATGCGCGGCTACCCGCCGGCGGGATGCTGTTCATCGGTGCGCCCGAAGGCCAGAGAGTGGCGCCAGGCCCCCTGGCGTCGAACAATGCAGCCAAGGCGACCGTCAACTTGGCCAAGCCAATCACCAACGGGCTCACCTACAACTTCACCTTCAATTTCGAGAAGGCCGGGCAGGCCAGCGTGATGGTGCCGATTTCGGCCGGGCTGGAGCAGAAACCGGTCTGAAACAGGCCTCAGCGGTACGTCGCACCAGGGCTTTGTCACACCAGCCCGATACGGTCATGGCGTGGCCAATGCTCGCTCGCAGTACCGCTGCTCGCAATGCCGCCATCTCACCGCCAAGTGGGTGGGGCGCTGCCTGGAGTGCGGCGCTTGGGGCACCGTCAGCGAGGTGACCGTGCTCAGCGCGGTCGGTGGCAGCGGCCGTCGCGCAGGTCTGGCTTCGGTCCCGGCTTCGGAAGCCGTTCCGCTCAGTTCCATCGAGCCGAACCTCAGTCGGCACTGTTCGACGGGCATAGATGAGCTCGACAGGGTGCTGGGTGGCGGTGTGGTGCCCGGTTCGGTGACGCTGCTGGCGGGCGAGCCCGGGGTGGGTAAGTCGACGCTGCTGCTCAAGGTCGCCCACCGATGGGCGCAGTCCGGTCGGCGCGCGCTATACGTCTCGGGCGAGGAGTCCGCCGGCCAGATCCGGCTGCGCGCGGACCGGATCAGCTGCGGCGGTAAGGATGTCGAGGAGGTCTACCTGGCCGCCGAATCCGACCTGCTCACGGTGCTGGAGCACATCGCCACGGTCCGGCCCGCGCTGGTCATCGTGGACTCGGTGCAAACCATGTCCACCGCCGAAGCCGACGGCGTCGCCGGCGGCGTCACGCAGGTGCGCGCGGTGACGGCGGCGCTGACCGCCGCCGCGAAAGCCAACGGCGTCGCGTTGATTCTGGTCGGGCATGTCACCAAGGACGGAGCCATCGCAGGGCCGCGGTCGCTGGAACACCTCGTCGACGTGGTGCTGCATTTCGAAGGCGACCGCAACGGCATGTTGCGCATGGTCCGCGGGGTCAAGAATCGATTTGGTGCCGCCGACGAAGTCGGGTGCTTCCTATTGCACGACAACGGAATCGACGGCGTCACGGACCCGTCGAATCTCTTCTTGGAGCAGCGCGCGGCACCCGTCGCCGGCACCGCGATCACGGTGACGCTGGACGGAAAGCGACCACTGATCGGCGAGGTTCAGGCCTTACTGGCCACGCCTTGCGGCGCGGCGCGGCGCGCCGTCAGCGGGATCGACCATGCCCGGGCCGCGATGATCACCGCCGTGCTGGAAAAGCACGCCAGGTTGACCATCGCCGTCAACGACGTCTACCTGTCCACCGTGGGCGGGATGCGGTTGACCGATCCGTCGTCGGATCTCGCCGTCGCGATCGCGCTGGCCTCGGCGTACGCGGACCTGCCGCTGCCCACCACAGCGGTGATGATCGGCGAGGTGGGACTGGCGGGCGACCTGCGGCGGGTCAGCGGTATGGAACGGCGCCTGGCCGAAGCCGCCCGGCAGGGATTCAACCTCGCCCTGATCCCGCCCGGTTGCGATGCGGTGCCGGCCGGCATGCGCGCGCTGCGCTCACCCACCATCGTCGCGGCGCTGGAGCACATGATCGACATCGTTGACCACCGCGGCAGTAGGCCCACCGGGCCGCAGCGGCTAGACGCAGCACCCAACGGGACCGCAGAATGACACGCTGTGACTCGTCCGACCCTGCGTGAGGTTATAGCCCGCTTGGCACCGGGCACCGGCCTCCGCGACGGCCTAGAGCGCATCCTGCGCGGCCGCACCGGCGCCCTGATCGTGCTCGGCCATGACGAGCAGGTCGAGGCCATCTGCGATGGCGGCTTCTCACTCGACGTCCGGTATGCGCCCACCCGGCTGCGCGAGCTGTGCAAGATGGATGGCGCCGTCGTGCTGTCCACTGACGGCTTCCGCATCCTGCGAGCCAACGTTCAGTTGGTCCCCGATCCTTCGATAGCCACCGACGAATCCGGCACCCGCCACCGCTCGGCGGAACGGGCCGCGATCCAGACCGGTTACCCGGTGATTTCGGTCAGCCACTCGATGAACATGGTGACGGTCTACGTTGGCGGCGAGCGCCACGTGCTGATCGACTCCGCGACGATCCTGACACGAGCCAATCAGGCCATCGCGACCCTGCAGCGGTATAAGACCCAGCTCGACGAGGTCAGCAGGCAGCTGTCCCGGGCGGAGATCGAGGACTTCGTCACGCTGCGCGACGTGATGACTGTGGTGCAACGGCTCGAGCTGGTCCGGCGAATCGGTCTGGTGATCGACTACGACGCCGTCGAACTCGGCACCGACGGGCGCCAGCTGCGGCTCCAGCTGGAGGAGCTGCTGGGCGGCAACGACGCCGCGCGGGAACTGATCGTGCGCGACTACCACGCCAACCCCGAGTCACCGTCGGAAGCGCAAATCGCCAACACCCTCAACGAGCTGGACGCCCTTTCGGACACCGAACTACTCGAACTCACGGCCCTGGCAAAGGTCTTCGGATATCCGACGACAACAGAGGCCCAGGACTCAGCCGTGAGCCCACGCGGTTATCGCGCGATGGCCGGTATTCCCCGACTGCAGTTCGCCCACGTCGATCTGCTGGTCCGGAAATTCGGAACGCTGCAAGGCCTGCTGGCGGCCAGCGCTAACGACCTGCAATCGGTGGAAGGCATTGGCTCGATGTGGGCCCGTCACGTACGAGAAGGGCTCTCGCAGCTAGCCGAGTCGACAATCGCCGACCCGCTCAGCTGAGATTCAGCCCGCCGGAGCGGGAGCGGCGGCCGGCGGCGCCTCAGGCGGCGGTGCGAGCGCCGGCTGACCCTGCGCGGGCATCGGCCCAGGCGGCGGTGGCGGCTGATTCATGATGAACGGAACCGGCTGCGAGCGCAGATTTCCCAGCTGAACGACGAGATTGTAGGTGCCCGGTCCGATCGCCGGGCGCGGAAGCGGGCAGTGTGGCGCCGACCCCATCCCGGTCCACGTCACCGCTGTGGTCACCTGCTCGCCCGGCGTGAACGTCTTGACCAGGGTCTCATTGGACGGTGCGCAATCCAGGTTGGACCACAGCCGCTTGTTGTCCAGCGAATAGACGTACGCCGCAAGCACTGCGGCACCGACATCGCGCTTGCAAGACACCAGACCGATGTTGGTGACGACCATGGTGAATTTCGGCTGGTCACCGATGAAGTACTGGGGTGCGTTGGTCAGGCCTTTGACGGCTAGCGTCGAATCGGGGCAGTCATCGCCCTCCTTCAGCACCGGCGGCGGTTGCACCGCGGCGGTGGGTGTGGGGGTCTCCGGATTTTGTCCCTGTGCCGGCGCCGCCGGTGGGTTGGGATCCTGACCGCCCGGGGGCGGCGCCTGGGGCGCGGGCGAATCCGGATGACTTTGAGCGGGGCTCGGTTTGCCGGCATTGGCCGGTTTGGCACCGGCGCTGTGGCTGACGAAGGCGATGACGATGGCAACCGCGATGCCGATCACGACAACCGCAATGCCAAAGGCCAGTCCCCTGCGCCGCCAGTAAATCTCCGTGGGTAGCGGGCCACGCGGTTCCAGATCCAGCACGTTCACACCGTAGGCCCAGGTCACGCCGATTTGTTCGACCCGCCTCGGCGTGTCGCGAGGTTAGCTGGCCAACCGCCGTGTTAGTGGGGCCGCATGCCGAGCTACTCCCCGATATCGCCCACGTGGTCGACCAACGCCGCGCGCCCCTCGGCGAGGCGATAAGTGATACCCGCGATCCCCAGTGTGCCCGCGGCCACCCGCTCTGCGATGGCCGAAGAACGCCCCACGAGCTGTGCGACCGTTTCTTGTACGTGGCGTTCCTCGAACTCGTCGACACGACTGAGGCCGTCGCGGCGGGCCAACAGGATGGACGGCGCGACCCGTTCCACCACATCCCGCACGAAACCGCCTGGTATCGCACCGTCGTCGAGCGCGCCGATGGCGGCCTTGACCGCGCCGCAGCTGTCATGGCCGAGGACCACGATGAGCGGCACGTTGAGCACCGTGACGGCGTACTCGATGGAACCCAGCACCGCGGAATCGATCGCCTGCCCGGCGGTGCGGACCACGAACACGTCGCCCAAGCCCTGATCGAAGATGAGCTCGGCGGCCACCCGGCTGTCCGCGCAGCCCAATATCGCCGCGATCGGCTGCTGGCCGGCGGCCAGGCTGGCCCGGTGCTCGACGCTCTGGCTGGGATGCGCGGGCTTGCCGGCGACGAATCGCTCGTTACCCTCTTTGAGTGCTTTCCATGCGGATACCGGAGTTTTGGTGGGCATGGCAAACATTCTGCTGTGCGGCAACCGCCCATGACTAGCCGGCCTCAACTCCCGGCCGATGAACTTCTGCAGTGGTATGAACGCTCGCGCCGGGACCTGCCCTGGCGAGAACCTGGTGTCAGCGCATGGCAAATTCTGGTCAGCGAGTTCATGCTGCAACAGACGCCGGTGACCCGGGTGCTGTCGATCTGGCCGGATTGGGTGCGGCGCTGGCCCACCCCGTCGGCCACCGCCGCGGCCAGCGCCGCCGATGTCTTGCGCGCCTGGGGCAAGCTGGGGTATCCGAGGCGCGCCAAGCGCTTGCACGAGTGCGCCACCGTGATCGCTCGTGACCACGGCGATGTGGTTCCCGATGATATCGAGGTCTTGGTCGCCCTGCCGGGTGTCGGTAGCTACACCGCGCGGGCGGTGGCGTGCTTCGCCTACCGCAAGCCGGTGCCGGTGGTCGACACCAATGTGCGCCGCGTGGTGGCCCGCGCCGTGCACGGCCGAGCCGACGGCGGCGCGCCGTCGCCGGCGCGCGACCACGCCGACGTGTCCGCACTATTACCGAATGACGAAGCGGCCCCAAGATTTTCGGTGGCGCTGATGGAGCTGGGTGCGACGGTGTGCACCGCCCGAACACCGCGGTGCGGGTTGTGCCCGCTACGCGCGTGCGCTTGGCGCCATGCCGGCTATCCGCCGGCGCAGGGGCCGCCGCGCCGTGTTCAGGGCTACGCGGGAACCGACCGTCAGGTTCGAGGGCGGTTGCTGGATGTGTTGCGCGCCAACGATTCTCCGGTCACCCGGGCCCAGGTGAACGTGGCGTGGCCGATCGATACCGAGCAACGCGACCGGGCGCTGGATTCGTTGCTTTCCGACGGTCTGGTGACACGAACGGCCGACGGCCGGTTCGCGTTGGCGGGCGAGGAGAATTAGCAGTCCGACACGCCGCCGCGCGGGCATACCCTGGTGAGCCCCGTATCTGCGTCATAATCCGCCCGTGACCTGCGACAAGGCCGCCCACGGATCCGGCTTGTCGGCGCCGGTGTCGCGGCGCGCGGTGCTCGGCGGGCTCGGCCTGCTGCCGCTGGCCGCCGGCGTATGGGGCATCCTCCCGACCGCTTCGGCCGACACGGCCTTCCGATTCCTGTCGCCACACCAAGCCGCGGTGCTCGACGCCGCCACCCGTCGCCTGATCCCCGGGCCGGAAGACAGCCTGCTTGAGCGCGGCAGTCCCGGGGCGCACGAAGCAAACGTGGTCGGTTTCCTGGACACCATGCTGTCGGCGTTCTCGTTCTCACCACCCCAGGTGCACGCCGGCGGGCCGTGGAGCAACCGCGCCGGCGGCACCGAGGACTTCATGGCCGAGTTCGTCCCGCTCGACCGCGCCCAGACGTACGGGTGGCAGCAGCGGATCGCGGGCTATCGCGAGCAGTACACCAACGGCATCGCACTGCTCGACCAGCTGGCCGGCGGCGACTTCACGTCAGTGGCGAAGGTGCGCCAGGACCTCATCCTGGGCCATGGTAAGGCGGAGTCCTTCACCAACTTGCTGTTCGGTCACACCATCGAAGCGATGTACGCCGTGCCGGAGTACGGCGGCAATGCGGGCCTGGTCGGTTGGCAAGACATCAAGTTTCCGGGGGACAACCAGCCGCGGGGCTACACCGACGCCGAGGTCGAGGCGCCCGAGTGGGACGTGGTCGGCACGAGCGGGATCATCGACCTGCTGCTGCGCGGAGGCTGGGAACAGGCCATCGCCAAGATGGGCGGAACGGGCGGCGTAAATGCCGGCCACTAAGGCGATCGTCGTCGGCTCGGGCGCCGGCGGGTCGATAATGGCAATGGTGCTCGCTGAGGCCGGCTGGGACGTCGTGATCTTCGAAAAGGGACCCAACTACTACAGCAACATCGACGGGCAGGGGCCGTTTTCCCCGACGGTGTTCTCCAACGACGAGCTCAAGTCGGTGTACCGCTACTTCGAGCAGCCGGACCCAATCGCCTTCCCACGCACATTTCGCAAAAACTCCAGCCAAAACGCGGCGACCACCTTCGTCGGCGACGTCAACGACCTTGCCAACCAGGTCGGCGGCACATTCCCACACTCGGACACCAAGTGCACCCGGATGTGGGACATCGACTTCAAGGGACTGTCGCTGCTCGGCCCGGTGCCGGGCGCTGACATGGCGGATTGGCCATTCGAGTACAGCGACATCGCGCCGTTCTACGACGAGCTCCAGGACCTGCTCGGGGTTCAGGGCGATGTCGGGTCAATACCCGCCGGCGTGCAGAAGCACCAGCCGCAGCAGAAGCCCTTCCCGATGCCGCCCGGGGCGCAGCAGCGCTCGTCCATGCTCCTTGCCGCGGGGGCGAAGCGCGTCGGGCTGCATCCCTTCTTTTTCCCGATGGCGGCCAACTCGGTCGAATACAACGGCAGCCCGGTGTGCAACAACTGCGGGTTCTGCTCCGGGTACGGGTGCCCGGTCTCCGCCAAACCGGTCAACCTCATCGCGCTGCGGCGCGCGCTGCACACCGGGCGGGTGAACTTGCGGCCGCTCACGCAAGTGCTGAAGGTCGACTTCACCGGCCGGCGGGCCACCGGCGTCTCGTATCTCGACCCGCAGGGCCGGCCCGGCGGGGAGAGCGCCGACGTGGTCGTGCTGGCCTGCTCGGCGATCTTGACGCCGCATCTGGCGCTGCTTTCCGGGCTGCCCGACCCCTACGGCCGCATCGGCAAACGGATAATGTTTCAAAACTTCTACGACGGGTTCGCCATCTTCCTCAACCAGCGAGTGCACGCCTACAAAGGCCGCGCGAACACACAGTGCATGTTCGACTTCAACGATCCCGACTTCCCCGGGGCTCGAGCCGCTGCACGACTGGCCGGGCTGCGCTACCTACGTGCTGGCCTGTGTGAGCTCGGCGGGAGCCAGTTTCCGATCGCGGAAGGCCAGTTCTACCAGCAGATCCTGGGGATTCTGCCGGGGGTGCAGATTTTCGGCCGCCCGTTCAAGGAGCTGATGCGCGCCTCGCTCCTGCGCGACCGGCTCGCCGGCGTCGATTGTTTTGCGACCGACATGCCATACCTGACCAACAACGTCACTCTCGACCCGACGATCAAAGACATCAACGGCCAGCCGGCGCCCCGAATCACCTACCAGATCGGAAAGTTCGAGAAGATCTCGCAAGACTTCTTCGTGCCGCTGCTCGCTGCGATGTGCGGGGCATCGGGCGCACAGCTGTTCGCCGCCGTACCCCAGACTTTGGCGAATTCGCTGGGGGGCGTCGCACCCCCGAGCGGCGAACACACCATGGGGGGGATGCAAATGGGCGTGGACCCCACGACGAGCGTCGTCGATGCAAATGGACGAATGCACCAGCTGGACAACGTTTACGTCGCCGACGGCAGCGTGTTCGCCACCTCCGGTGGCTCTAACCCCACCCTGACGATCATGGCGGTGGCGCTGCGGATCGCGCGCGGGCTCACCGGCGGGCGGTAACGCTGACCAAAATGGTCAGCGTTGCGCCAAGAAGGACTCGACGGCCTGCCGGTATACCTGCGGCGCTTCGTCGTGAACCAGGTGACCGGCCTCGGGAACGTGCAAATACGTTGTCGGACAATCGGTTTTGGTCATCGCGATTATCTGGCCCGGCGGCGTGACCGAGGTGCCGGCCTCGATGAGCAGCGCCGGCGTCCGCACAGCCAGCCATTGCTCCCAGTAGTCACGGGTGCCCCACTCGGCGGCGATCTCGATCCATTTCGACGTGTGGCCGTGCAGCCGCCAGCCGGTGGGAGTGCGGTCGAAGGCATCCAGGAAATACTGCCCCGAAACATCTCCGAATTTGTCGAATACTTCTTTGGCGGAACGGAATTCGACCGGGAGCGAGTGCAGCCACGGCTCCCAGGGACCGGTGGTACGGCCACGGAAGTCCGGCGACATGTCCTCGAGCACCAGCGCCGAAACCAAATCAGGACGCTGCGCGGCCAGACACCACGAGTGCAGCGCCCCCATCGAATGCCCGACCAGCCTGACCGGCACGCCCAACGCGGCCACCGCATCGACCAGATCCGCCACGAAGCGCTCGGTGCTGATCGGGTACGGATCCACGACGTCACGGCCTCGATGCCACGGCGCGTCGTAGGTGTAGACGGTGCCCAACCGGGTCAGCCAGGGTAGCTGACGCGACCAGGTGCTACCCCGGCCCATCAGGCCGTGCACCAGGATCAACGGCTCGCCCTGCCCGCCGCGGCGGGTCAGCAGATCGGTGGGCATATGAGTCATCCTGGGCGGCACGGTAGCCTAACGGAATGCCAGTGGTGAAGATCAACGCAATCGAGGTACCCGCCGACGCTGGCCCCGAGCTGGAGAAGCGTTTCGCCCACCGCGCGCACGCGGTCGAGAACTCTCCGGGCTTCCTCGGCTTTCAGCTGCTGCGCCCAGTCAAGGGTGAAGACCGCTACTTCGTGGTGACACAGTGGGAGTCCGAAGAAGCCTTCCAAGCGTGGGCGACCGGGCCCGCAATCGAAGCCCATGCCGGGCACCGTGCCAATCCCGTGGCGACTGGGGCGTCGCTGCTGGAATTCGAAGTTGTGATGGACGTTGCCGGCTCCGGCAAGTCGGGGTAGCCGGCGCTGGAGATGGCGCCGCGCGCTGGCGTTGACCGCCGGCGCCGCACTGGTGATGGCCCTGGCGCCGGGCTGTGCACCCTCCCCCGCCCCGCACGCGAACGCGGCCAACGCGGGGGCGCGGATCGACAAAGGGACTCCGCCCGGTCTGCGGGCACAACAGACGATGGACATGCTCAACTCGGACTGGCCCATCGGCCCGGTCGGGGTTGGCACGCTGGCGGCACCCGACATGGTCGACGCGGTCACGTCCACCATGGAAGGGCTCTGGTGGGATCGTCCCTTCACGCTGGATGGCGTGGACATAAGCGCCAGTGTGGCCACGCTGCACCTCATCTCCTCCTATGGTGCGCGACAGGACATCCGGATTCACACCGACGACATGGGCTGGGTTGATCGGTTCGACCTCGAGACGCATGCACCGACGATCACCTCCTGGCACGACGTCGACGCCGTGTTGAGCAAGACCGGCGCCCGATACTCCTACCAGGTCGCCAAGGTCGATAACGGTCGTTGCGACCCCGTTGTGGGCACCAACACCGACGAATCTCTCCCGCTGGCATCGATTTTCAAGTTGTACGTGCTACACGCCCTGGCAGGTGCGGTCCGCAACGGTACGGTTTCCTGGGACGATCAGCTGACCGTAACCGACAAAAGCAAAGCTGTAGGTTCCTCAGGATTGGAACTGCCTCCCGGGGCACACGTTTCGGTTCGCAAGGCCGCCGAGAAGATGATCGCCACCAGCGATAACATGGCCACCGACTTGCTGATCGGGAGGCTGGGCACACATGCCATCGAGGATGCGCTCGTCACGGCGGGCCATCACGATCCGGCCAGCATGACGCCCTTCCCCACCATGTACGAGCTGTTCTCCGTCGGCTGGGGTCAACCGGATCTGCGCAGCCAGTGGAAGCAGGCGTCGTCTCCACAAGCCCGTGCCGAGCTGCTGCGGCAGGCGAATTCCAATCCCTACCAACCCGATCCAATCCGCGCCCATACTCCCGCGTCCACGTACGGCGCGGAATGGTACGGCAGCGCAGGAGACATCTGCCGAGTCCACTCGGCGCTGCAAGCCGACGTGGTCGGCGCGGCCGCACCCGTCAAACAGATCCTGTCCGCCGTCGCGGGTATCCAGCTGGATCGCGACCAATGGCCGTACATCGGCGCGAAAGCCGGCGGTCTGCCGGGCGACTTGACCTTCAGCTGGTACGCCGTCGACAAGACGCAACAACCGTGGGTGGTCAGCTTCCAGCTGAACTGGCCCCGGGATCACGGGCCGACCGTGACCAGTTGGATGCTGCAGGTCGCCAAGCAGGTTTTCGCGCTGATCGCGCCGCGATAACCACTACAGCCGCAACGTCCAGCGGTCCTCGCGGAAATGCATGACGGTGCGGCCGGCCGGCGCAATATCGATGCGCCACAACGATTCCGGCGGAGCATCAAGCGCGAGCAGGATCGCGGCGCGGAGCACTGCAGGGTGTGTCACCGCAACCGTCGGTGATGTGTCGTCGGTCAAAGACTCAAGCCATCGGGCCACCCGGTCGATCAGGTTCACGATCGACTCGCCGCCGTGTGGCGCCCGGGCCGGATCGGCCAGCCACACCTGCAGGTCCTCGGGGCGGATGTTCCCGAGTGGCTGCCCACGCCAGCACCCGCAATCGAGATCGGCCAACCGCGGCTCCGTTGCGGCCCGCAAGCCCAACAGCTGCGCGGTTTGCGAGGCACGCTGCTCGGGTCCCGCGAACTGGCGGGTGTCGCCGCTGATATCAAGGCCCGCAACAACTTCGACCTGCCGGCGGCCGGTGTCGTTAAGCGGCTCGTCGGCCGGAAACCGCGCGGCCGCCATGGCATCGGTCATCGCGTGCGACACCAAGGTCAGTCGGACGACCTCCGTCACGCCGCGATGCTCGATGCCCGTCCGGTTTCGGTTCGCTCACCCATCAGCCGCCCCGCCAGCGCCGCGAAGACCAGGCCTATGGTCAACCACAGCACCAGCTGCGTACCCAGCGACAGCAGCCTGAACTCGTAGAGCACGTCGGCGGGGAAGCCAGGATAGATGATCACGCCCGAGGCGTCGCGCATCGGTTGTGGTGTCTCGGCCACATTCGGCAGCAACACGAAGACGACGGCGACCGCCGCCACATACGTCCCGGCCGCCACCAGGGCGGCATTCCACCCGCCGAGTCGATCCGTGAGCCGCCGGGCCAGCCACACCGCGGCACCTGCCAGCGCCACCGACGCCAGCACCGCCGCCAGATAACAGGCGGTGCGCTCGCCGATCGTGTCCGACTGACCGACGGCCGGCGGATTGGGCGGGTACTTCACGAACGGCACCAGGTACACCGCTGTCAGCGCGCCCGCCGCGAGCAGCAGCGAAAGCAGGCGCGGCCCAACGCTTGTCGCTCCGCCGCCTAAACGGGCGTAGACCACGACGAACAGCACGGCGAAAAGTGCGCCCATCGCGACGCTGAAAAGCAGTACGCCGAAACCCAATCCGACATTGGACTGCACGCCGCGGGTAAACAACTCCGTGCCGTGCTCGTGCACACCCTGAGCCTGCTCGACCTCGGTGCGGCCGTCCTCAAAGGCGATCGCGCGACCGATTACGGGCTCGGCGAACAAGCGGGCGAACACGAATGCCAGTACGGCACCCGCCGCGCCGGCCAGGAGACCGCGTACGATCAGGCGCTTCTCCACGTCTGGGCGTCAGTGGCAGGGGAATCCGAGCAGATGCCGTGCGTCGTGCACGAACTCGTGCACATGTGAGTCACTGCCGAACAGCGACACCGCGCCCTGGTCGACGCCGACGAAGTACAGCGCCAGCAACGCCAGGAAAACGGTGGCCGCCAACCAGAGCGCCGCGTGGGCTGCCGAGAGATCAACCGACCCGATCTTGGTGCCGGTGATCTTCGAGCCGCTCGCAGTATTGGCCACAGTTTGACTCCTTCTCGGGATCTCGCGCTACTGCTCGGACGTCCTGGTGCGACCGGCGCTGTGCGCTCCGGCCTTCGCCAGGTCCGGCTCGGCCGGCGGCTTGCGGGTTCCGGTGAACGTGAACACCGCGTCCTCGCCGGGGCCTTCGCCGTCCCAGTTGTCCACGTCGACGGTGACGACCTGTCCCGGCGCGACTTCCTCGAAGAGGATCTTCTCCGAGAGCTGGTCCTCGATCTCGCGCTGGATGGTGCGCCGCAGCGGGCGAGCCCCCAGCACCGGGTCGAAGCCGCGCTTGGCCAGCAGCGACTTGGCCTTGTCGGTCAGCTCCAGAGTCATGTCCTTGCTCTTGAGCTGGCCCGCGACCCGGCCGATCATCAGGTCGACCATCCGGATTATCTCGTCGCGGGTCAGCTGGTGGAAGACGATGACTTCGTCGATCCGGTTGAGGAACTCGGGGCGGAAGTGCTTCTTCAGCTCGTCGTTGACCTTCTGCTTCATCCGCTCGTAGTCGTTCTCCCCGCCGCCCTGGGTGAAGCCCAGGCCGACCGGTTTGGAGATGTCGGAAGTGCCGAGGTTGGACGTGAAGATCAGCACGGTGTTCTTGAAGTCCACCGTGCGGCCCTGCCCGTCGGTGAGCCGGCCATCCTCGAGAACCTGCAACAGGCTGTTGTAGATCTCCTGATGCGCCTTCTCGATCTCGTCGAACAGCACCACCGAGAACGGCTTGCGCCGCACCTTCTCGGTGAGCTGGCCGCCCTCTTCGTAGCCGACGTATCCCGGTGGGGCGCCGAACAGCCGCGACGCGGTGAACCGGTCGTGGAACTCGCCCATGTCGATCTGGATGAGCGCGTCGTCGTCGCCGAACAGGAAGTTGGCCAGCGCCTTGGACAATTCGGTCTTACCGACACCGGAGGGGCCGGCGAAGATGAACGAACCCGACGGGCGCTTGGGGTCTTTCAGCCCGGCGCGGGTACGCCGGATCGCCTTCGAGACAGCGCGGACGGCGTCCTCTTGGCCGATGATCCGCTTGTGGACCTCGTCTTCCATGCGCAGCAGCCGGGTGGTCTCGGCTTCGGTGAGCTTGAACACCGGGATGCCGGTCCAGTTGCCCAGCACCTCGGCAATCTCGTTGTCGTCCACCTCGGCGACCACGTCCATGTCGCCGGATCGCCATTGCTTTTCGCGCTCAGCGCGCTGAGCGACGAGCGTCTTCTCGCGGTCGCGCAGGCTGGCCGCCTTCTCGAAGTCCTGGGCGTCGATCGCCGATTCCTTCTCGCGGCGGGCATCGGAGATCTTCTCGTCGAATTCACGCAGGTCTGGCGGCGCGGTCATGCGGCGGATCCGCATCCGCGCGCCCGCCTCGTCGATCAGGTCGATGGCCTTGTCCGGCAGGAACCGGTCGTTGATGTAGCGGTCGGCCAGGGTAGCCGCGGCGACGATCGCGCCGTCGCTGATCGACACCCGGTGGTGGGCCTCGTAGCGGTCCCGTAGGCCCTTGAGGATCTCGATGGTGTGCTCCACCGTCGGCTCCCCAACTTGCACCGGCTGGAAGCGGCGCTCCAGCGCGGCGTCCTTTTCGATGTACTTGCGGTATTCGTCGAGCGTGGTAGCACCGATCGTCTGCAGCTCGCCGCGGGCCAGCTTGGGCTTGAGGATCGACGCGGCGTCGATCGCGCCCTCAGCGGCACCCGCACCGACCAGCGTGTGCAGCTCGTCGATGAACAGGATGATGTCGCCGCGGGTGTTGATCTCCTTGAGCACCTTCTTCAGGCGTTCCTCGAAGTCACCGCGGTAGCGCGAGCCGGCGACCAGCGATCCCAGGTCCAGCGTGTAGAGCTGCTTGTCCTTCAGTGTCTCGGGAACCTCGCCATGCACAATGGCCTGCGCCAGGCCCTCGACGACGGCCGTCTTCCCCACACCGGGCTCGCCGATCAGCACCGGGTTGTTCTTGGTGCGCCGGGACAGCACCTGCATCACCCGCTCGATTTCCTTCTCGCGGCCGATGACCGGGTCCAGCTTGCCTTCCACGGCGGCGGCGGTCAGGTTACGGCCGAACTGGTCGAGAACCAATGACGTAGAAGGGGAGCCGGACTCTCCTCCCCGACCACCGGTGCCCGCTTCGGCGGCCTCCTTGCCCTGGTAGCCCGACAGCAGCTGGATCACCTGCTGGCGAACCCGGGTCAGCTCGGCGCCAAGCTTGACCAGCACCTGGGCGGCCACGCCCTCACCCTCCCGGATCAGGCCCAGCAAAATGTGCTCGGTGCCGATGTAGTTGTGGCCGAGCTGCAGCGCTTCGCGCAAGCTCAGCTCGAGAACCTTCTTGGCGCGCGGGGTGAACGGGATGTGCCCGGACGGCGCTTGCTGGCCTTGGCCGATGATCTCCTCGACCTGGCTGCGGACGCCTTCCAGTGAGATCCCCAACGACTCGAGCGACTTCGCCGCGACGCCTTCGCCTTCGTGAATCAACCCCAACAGGATGTGCTCGGTGCCGATGTAGTTGTGGTTGAGCATCCGGGCCTCTTCTTGCGCCAGGACGACCACCCTGCGGGCACGGTCGGTAAATCTTTCGAACATCGCTGCTTACCTGCTCTCCCTCACCATCGGTACAGACCTCCACCGGCCTGGGGGCCGGAACCGCGTACCTGGTGTCCACTGTAATGGTCGGCCTACCACGGTTCCTAACCTTGCGGTTTCATAAGCCGTACCCACAGAAACGAGGTAGACCACCGAATCGTTTCCCCACTTCATCGGCAACCAGTTCGCCACCAGCGAACAAACTACCGGCGCCCAGACCCTGCGGGCCCGGGCGCCGGTAGATAGTTCTATTAGGTCGCCGCGTGGAATGCGTCGATGACGTCTGCCGGGATACGGCCACGAGTCGACACATTGTGCCCGTTGCGACGAGCCCATTCCCGGATCGCGGCGCTCTGCTCGCGGTCGATCGCACCACGGCCGCGGCCCGCACCGGAACGCCCGCGACGTCGCCCGCCGACGCGACGGCCGGCCGCCACCCATTGCTTCAGATCACCGCGCAGTTTCGCGGCATTCTTGGAAGAAAGGTCAATCTCATAGGTCACCCCGTCAAGCCCGAATTCGACCGTTTCGTCGGCGGCTCCCGCACCGTCGAAATCATCGACCAAGGTGACGGTCACTTTTTTCGCCATTGGCTTACCCTCACGTTTCTTCCTTGCGGTCCTGCAGATTGGACTGACTCCCCACTCACCAATCTGCCATATGACAGCAGAATACTCAATCCAGACACATCTTGCACACTTCAGTTGGAGTAGGGCCGAACAATCGGGAACAAAACTGTCTCCCGAATTGACAGCCCGGTCAAAGACATCAACAACCGATCGATACCCATTCCGGTTCCGGTGCACGGCGGCATCGCGTACTCCAGGGCGGCCAGAAAATCCTCGTCAAGTACCATCGCCTCGTCGTCGCCGGCGGCCGCGGCGCGAGCTTGTTCAGCGAATCTTTCCCGCTGCACAACCGGGTCGTTTAATTCGGAGTATCCGGTGGCCAGTTCGACGCCGCGCAGGTAGAGATCCCACTTCTCGGTCACTCCGGGGATACTCCGGTGCTGGCGGGTCAAAGGCGTTGTCTCGACTGGGAAATCCTTGACAAATGTGGGCGCGGTCAGGGCGTTGCCCACCGTGTGCTCCCATAGTTCCTCGACGAGTTTGCCATGCCCGTAGCCGCGATTGTCAGGAATCTCCACTCCGAGCCGATCAGCGATGGCACCTAGCCGATCGACGGTCGTATCGGGTGTGATCTCTTCACCAAGCGCCGCCGACAGGGACGGATACATTTGTATCGACGCCCATTCTCCGTCTATGTCGTAGACACTGCCGTCGGGCAACGGCAGTTGTCTGGTCCCGATCGCCTCATCGGCTACCTCTTGAATAAGCTCCCGGGTGACGACTGCCGAATCGTCATAGGTCCCGTAGGTCTGGTAGGTCTCCAACATGGAGAATTCCGGGGAATGCGTCGAATCCGAGCCTTCGTTTCGGAACACCCGATTTAGTTCGAAGACCTTGTCGAAACCACCGACCACGCAGCGCTTGAGGAACAGTTCCGGTGCGATCCGCAGGTAGAGATCGATGTCAAGAGCATTGGAATGTGTGATGAACGGCCGGGCCGCCGCGCCGCCGGCCAGCGTCTGCAAGATAGGCGTCTCGACTTCGGAAAACCCACGCCGTTCCAGCGCGTTGCGTATCGCGCGAACGACGGCGATTCGCTGGCGGGCCACCGTCCGCGCTTGCGGGCGGACGATCAGGTCTACATAGCGCTGCCGCACCCGCGACTCTTCGCTCATTTCCTTGTGCGCGACCGGCAACGGCCGCAACGACTTGGCCGCCATCTGCCAGGAGTCGGCAAGGACGGATAGCTCGCCCCGTCGCGAGCTGATCACATTGCCGTGCACAAAGACGATGTCGCCGAGATCGACGTCGGCCTTCCATTCGTCGAGCGCTTCCTGACCCGCCTTGTCGAGGCTGATCATCACCTGCAGTTGGGTGCCGTCGCCGTCCTGGAGTGTCGCGAAGCACAGTTTTCCGGAGTTCCGCAGGAAGATCACCCGGCCGGCGACGCCGACGATGTCACCGGTCGCGGTGTCGGTCTCCAGATCGGGGTATGCGGCTCGGATCTGAGCCAGGGTGTGGGTCCGTTGGATGGCGACCGGATAAGGGTCGCGACCCTCCGCCAACAGGCGAGCGCGCTTGTCCCGGCGGATCCGGAACTGCTCGGGAAGGTCTGCGTCGCCTTCCGGGGGCTCAGGTGTCACGACGTGCCAGCTTAAATGACCTCGCGCCGGCGCCTACCGCTGGCATCGAGCCTGCGCTGAGGGCGCCGGGCCTGCGTTGGCGGGGCGAAAACTGCCCTGGGACCGGCCCTGGGCGCAGGCTCGATGATGCACGGCGTCCGGCTAGCGCGCCGTCTTCAGCCTGCCGCGCTGGGCGTCCCGGTTGCGTTCGAAGACCAGCTGCAGGCCGTGCAGGGTCAGGTGCTGGTCGTAGTGGTCGACGGTGTGCAGCTCGGGCAGCAGCAGCGGTGCGGTATGTCCGGTGGCCACGATCGCGACGTCGTCGCCGGAAAAGCCTTCCACGTCCTCGCGAATGCGGCCGACCAAGCCGTCGACCAGCCCGGCAAAGCCGAACACCGCGCCCGCCTGCATACATTCGACGGTGTTCTTGCCGACCACGGAGCGGGGGCGAGCCAGCTCGACGCGGCGTAGCGCCGCGGAACGGGCCGCCGCGGCATCCGAAGACACCTGCACCCCGGGCGCGATGGCGCCGCCAAGGAATTCGCCTTTGGCCGACACCACGTCCACGCAAATCGACGACCCGAAATCGACCACGATGGCCGCCGTGTTAAACCGGTGAAATGCGGCCAGGCAGTTCACGATCCGGTCGGCGCCCACTTCCTTCGGGTTGTCGACCAGCAGCGGGATGCCGGTGCGGACCCCTGGCTCGATCAGCACGTGTGGCACCGACGGCCAGTACTGGTCGAGCATGACCCGCACCTCGTGCAGCACCGACGGGACGGTCGACAGGGCGGAGGCGCCGGTGAGTCGCTCGGAATCCTCGCCGATCAGGCCGTCGATGGTGAGCGCCAATTCGTCGGCGGTGACTTCGGATTCGGTGCGTATCCGCCATTGCTGGACCACCTTGGCGTGCTCTTTGGATCCAGAAATCAACCCGACGACGGTGTGTGTATTACGGACGTCGATCGCCAACAGCACGGCTACCGTGCACCAATCCGGGGGTCAAGCAGCTCCGCCGCTGAAATATCAAAGGGCACGAAAGCGGGATCGTGGCCCAGGTCGAGCGCCTTGTTGTCGGCGTCGACGAAAACGATCCGCGGCCGGTAGGAGCGAGCCTCGGCGTCTTCCATGGTGCCGTAAGCGATCAGGATCACCAGATCGCCGGGATGAACGAGATGGGCTGCGGCGCCATTGATTCCAATAACTCCCGTGCCGCGCTCGCCGGTGATCGCGTAAGTGACCAGCCGGGCACCGTTGTCGATGTCGACGATGGTCACCTGTTCGCCCTCGAGCAGGTCCGCGGCGTCCATCAATTCGGCGTCGATGGTCACCGAGCCGACGTAGTGCAGATCAGCCTGCGTGACGGTGGCGCGGTGGATCTTCGATTTCAGCATCGTCCGTAACATCAGTTCCTCCAATGTAATTCGACATGTCCGTCCGGCCCTACTGGTGCCGGCGAGAGAGCTCCGATTTGAACTGCGATGTTGTCCAGCAGTCTGGTCTTTCCCAGCCGGGCAGCAACTAGCAGCCGGCCTGGCCCATTGGTGGGTACGGGACCGAGTTCGGCATTGCGCAGCTCCAGGTAGTCGACCGTGATCGCGGGCACGGCGTCGAGCACCGCGCGTGCCGCGTTCACCGCCGCTGCGGAACCGGCCGGCGCGGCATGCATACCGGCCGTCAGCGCTGCCGAGAGCGTCCCGGCCAATTCGCGCTGCACGGGGTCCAGGTAGCGGTTCCGCGACGACATCGCCAGCCCATCGGCCTCGCGGACCGTCGGCACCCCGGCCACCGCAACGTCGACGTTCAAGTCGGTGACCATCTGCCGGATCATCACCAGCTGCTGGTAGTCCTTCTCGCCGAAGAACACCCGGTCGGGCCGCACGATCTGCAACAGCTTCAGCACCACTGTCAGCACTCCGGCGAAGTGGGTTGGCCGGGGCCCGCCCTCCAGCTCGAAGGCCAGCGGGCCGGGTTGCACGGTGGTGCGCAGGCCGTTGGGATACATCGCCGCGGGCGTCGGCGCGAACACGATCTCGACACCCTCGGCGCGCAGCAGCTCGAGGTCGTCGTCCACGGTGCGGGGGTAGGCGTCGAGATCTTCCCCGGCACCAAATTGCAGCGGGTTGACGAAGATCGATACCACCACCACCGAGCCGGGCACCAGTTTGGCGGCACGCACCAAGGCAATGTGCCCGTCGTGCAGCGCACCCATGGTGGGCACCAACATCACTCGTCGGCCGGTGTGCCGCAACGCGCGGCTGACGTCGGTGGCGTCGCGTGGGGTCGAGTACACATTGAGTTCGCCCGCATTGAATGTCGGGGTTTTCACGGTGCCAGCACCTCGACAACGTCCTCGGGAGCGTGTGCCCGCTGGGCGGTCCGCAGGGCGTTCACCCGGTACGCCTGCGCCAGCTGCGGATCGGCCCGTTCCAGCGCGGACAGATGTTGTGCGACCGCGGCGGCGTCACCTCGGGCTACCGGCCCGGTGAGCGCGGCCTGGCCCCGTTGCAGCGTGTTCTCCAGCGCGGCCCGGGCCAGCGGCCCCACGATTCGTTCGGCGATGCCGCCCGGCTGGTCGTCCACGGATTGCTGCCCGAGCAACTCGCTGCCGCGCAGCGCGGCGCGCAACGCCTCGAGCGCGTCGGCGACCACGGTGACGATGTGGTTGCCCGCGTGCGCCAACGCGGCGTGATAGAGGATGCGGTCGTCTTCGCGCACGTTGAACGGCTCCCCGCCCATCTCCAGCACCAGCGACTGCGCGATGGCGCGCCCGACGTCGTTCGCCGCGGTGATCCCGAAGCAGGTGTCGGGCAACCGGCTGATGTCCTCGTCGGAGCCGGTGAAGGTCATCGCCGGGTGAATCGCCAGCGGCACGCAGCCGATCTGAGTCAGCGGCGCCAGAACGCCGACGCCGTTGGCGCCGGACGTGTGCGCCACGATCGTCCCGGGTCGCACCGCCGACGTGGAGGCCAAGCCCGACGCCAGCCCGGCGAGTTCGCTGTCGGGAACCGCCAACAGCAACAGCTCAGCACCGGCGGCGACGTCCGGCGGCGGCAACACCGGGGTATCGGGCAGCCGGCGCTGCGCCCGCTGCCGGGACGCGTGGGAAATCGCGCTGCAAGCGACCACGACGTGGTCGGCGCGCTCCAGCGCGACACCCAGGGCGGTGCCAACCCGGCCGGCGGAGATGATCCCCACCTTGAGCCTGGCCGGGCGCAAACCGTCGAACTGCACCATCGCAGACGACCTCACATGTGTCTTGGTTCGTTCCGGTCCCGTGAATCAGGTACCGGACGGTCATTAAGACTGTAGTCGATTTGGCAGGCAGGACCCAGTGTCATCCGTCACGGCGACGGCGCCGGCCGCCACCGGTCGGTTCGACCTGTAGTCGCGCCAGCAGGTCCGCGACGGACTGACCACCGCTTCGTGGCGCTTGCCCATCCGGCTCTTCCGGCGAGGAGTCCGCGCTGCGATGCCGGGGGGCGGGTTCGGGAGGTGGCGCCGGCGCCAGCCGCGGTGGCGGCGGCGCGTCAGGCGGACGCGCAGCAGGAGGCGGCGGCAAAGGCTCGCCCATCCCGGTGCCCGGCATGGCCGAAACACCGTGGTCCTGGTACTCCGTCGAGTGGCGCGATCGCGAACGGCGAGAGGACCCGCTGTACGGCGGCTCGGCCTCGGCAGGTGGGCTGTCCCCGGGTGCGTCCGGGCTGGAATGCCGGGCGCGCCGGCGACGGCCCGACGGCGCGGCAGTCGGTGTACCGGTCGAATCGACGCCGGACCAGTTGCTGCCCGGCGCGCCGGCGGGCAACCACTGTCCCTCCTCCGCCGCCGGCCTCCACTCTTGGGGTTCGGGCTGCCACTCTTGGGGTTCGGGCTGCCCCTCTTGGGATTCGGGCTGCCACTCTTGGGGTTCGGGCTGCATCTGCGGCTGCAACTGCGGCTCCGCCGGTGGCGGCATGGGCGGGGGCTGTGGTGGCGGAGGCGGTGGTGGCGGCTGGCGTGGCTCGAATCGCGGCGCGGGCGCCGGCGGCGGGGCCTCATAGGGCGGCCGGACACGATCGTGTGGCGGCGCCGGTTGTCGGGGCGGCAACAGCGGTCCCCCGCCCGCGGGTAGTGGCACGCCCCCAGAGGGTGGGGGCACCTCCCGCTCGCGGGGGAGTACCCCCACCCGCTCGTCGTGCGGAAGCACCCCCACCTCGGGCACGTCGATGATTGACGTTTCGTCGGTGCGGCCGTCGTTTTGGCCGAGCGAGCTGTCCGGGCGGACCGCCGTAACCCGATCGCTGGACACCCAGTCAACCGGTGGGCTCTCGCCGTTGCGGGCCCAATCGCTGTAAGCGCGTGCGGGGGCGGCGTCCGTCTCGAGCGTCTGCGGTTTCTCCAGCGCCCGGTGGTGCTCGAGGTCCGTGTCGAACAAGATCTCCAAGCTGGTTCGCAATGCGGCCAATTCCGCCCGCAGCGCCGCCACATCGTCGGCGGCCTGGGCACGCAGCTCGGAGGCCAGCTCGCGACGCAGCTGCGACTCCACCGTCAGCTCGTACTCGCGGCGGGCCGAGATCTCCCGATCCAGCTGCAGGTCATATACCAGCTTCAGATCGCGCACCCGGGACTGGTCCGCGTCGCTCTGCCGGCGATAGAGCACCGACACAAAGGCACCGGCCACTGCGGCCCACAGCGCCAGGATCACAGCGAGCTTGAGCAGTTCCACGCGATTCGTGAAAACCAATGCGGAACTGGCCCCGATCGCGAGGACCAGCAACGCCGTCAAGAGCACCCAACCCGGCCTGCGGCCGCCGCGCCGGACCCGGGCGCCGCGGGACAGAACGGTCATGGCCTGACTGTACCTGGGCGAGGTCAAACCGCGTGTCGCGCGACTCCGGCGATTCTCACCTGGGCTGATTGCGGACTAATTGGGTCAGCCGATCGGCTCGCCTTCCCCACCCTCGCCCTGCTCGGTGGGGTCCTGTGGAGACTTGCAGCAATGCTGCAGCCACAGGGCGGCGACCACTAAAGCCAGCGCGCTGACGGCCGCCACGACCGTGCCGGAGGTATCCTCGGCGGCGGCCCGCAGCCATGATCGGCGCGGAAGTAAATACACCAGCACCCCGACCCACCAACCCAGCACCAGCGCACCTACCCATGCCGACGCCTTGGCGATCATCACAGTGCGGGCCACCGCAAGCGGGTGCAGCCAGCCCGGCCCGTCACCGATCTCGCCGTCGCTGATCTTGGTCCGCACGTAGCGCGCCCACAGCGTCTCGGCGATGGCAACCGCGAGCAGCGACAGACCGGTCCAAATGGTGATCGGCGGGAACCATCGGTACAGCAGCACCACCAGCAGGTAGCCCAGCACCCCAGCGCCGACCACCGCGGCCGTCAGCTCACGTTTCCGGGTGGGTCCCATCAGCTTGATTTCGGTTTGAGCGCCAGCCGGGACAACCGCACCCCTTTCCGGTCCGCCGGCTCTAGCTCGGCCAGCAGCCGGGCCACCGGCTGTGGTCCCCCGCTGATCGTCAACTCAGCATCGGGGTCGATAGCCAGCCACGGGACCATCACAAAGGCCCGCAGATGGGCGAGGGGGTGCGGCAACGTCAGGTTGGGCTCGCGGGCGATCACTTCGGTACGGCCGTAACAGGCGATCAGGTCCACGTCGAGGGTGCGCGGGCCCCAGCGCTGCCCGCGAACCCGACCCGCCGCCTGCTCGAACTCCTGGGCCCGGCGCAGCCAGGCGTGCCCGTCGCAGGCCGGGTCATCGGCGATCAGCACGGCGTTAAGGAATGGTCCCTGCTTTACCTCACCCCAGGGGTCGGTCTCATACACCGGAGACACCGCAACTACCGCGTCGCCCAGCCCGTCGACGACCGACTGCAGCCGGGCCATGCGGTCGCCCAGGTTGGAGCCGATAGAGAGCACGACGCGAGTCATGGGCGCCACTCTCCCCCGCAAGCGGGTGGTACCCCCACGCTCCCGGCTCGACAACTATCCAGGCCGGCATCATCGTCGTCGTCGCGGGTCATAGCACCCTGCCGGCGGGAACCACGGAACCGCGACCGCCGCGCCGCGAACGCCGGACCACCACCGCCACATCAGCGAATTTCTGCGCGATCGGAGCCTGCGGCTTGTGCACCACCACCTCGACGGCGTGCACGCGCTCGTCGGCCATCACGCGGTCGGCGATCTCGCCCCCGACCGTTTCGATCAAGTTACGCGGGGGTCCGGCCACGATGCCGGCCGTCAGCTGGGCAAGCGCGTCGTAGTCATAGGTGTCAGCCAGGTCGTCGCTCGCGGCAGCGTCGGCCAGGTCGATCCACACTGTGATATCGACGACGAAGTCCTGCCCGCTGACGCGCTCGCGCTCGTAGACTCCGTGCATGCCGTGAACTGTCAAGCCGCGCAACTCGATTCGGTCAGCCATCGCATCCCGTCTCAGTCGGCAGCCAAGCCCCGACGACCTTGAGGGCATCGACCGTGGCCCGCACGTCGTGCACCCGCACACCCCAGGCTCCGTGCAGGGCGGCCAGTGCGGAAATCACCGCGGTCGCCGTCTCCCGCCCATCCGGCGGTCGTACCGCGCCATCCGGCCCGGCGGCGAGTAATGCGCCGAGGAACCGTTTGCGCGAGGCGCCCAGCAGTACCGGGATACCGGTGGCCACCAGCTGCGGCAGCGCCCGCAGCAGCGCCCAATTGTGTTGGCCCGTCTTGGCGAATCCAAGCCCGGGGTCGATCACTAGCTTTGCAGGATCGACACCTGCGGCGACCGCGTCGTCGACGCTGGAGAGCAGCTCGGCGCGAACTTCGGCCACTACATCGCGGTAGGACCGAGCCTGATGCGGGCGGTCGGCCGACACCGGCCGCCAGTGCATCAACACCCACGGCACACCGGCTTCGGCCAGCAGGGGAGCCATCGCGGGATCGGCCCGTCCGCCGGACACGTCGTTGACGATCTGCGCGCCGTTCTGCAGCGCGGCCTGTGCGACATCCGCGTGCATGGTGTCGATACTCACAGTAATCCCTTGTGCTGCAAGCGCTTTGATGACAGGTATCACACGATGCGTCTCGACCTGCGGGTCGATCCTAATGGCGCCGGGCCGAGTCGACTCCCCCCCGACGTCAACGATCTCCGCGCCTTCGGCGGCCATTGTCAGGCCATGCGCTACGGCGGCGTCAGCATCGAGATAACGCCCGCCATCGGAGAACGAGTCGTCCGTGACGTTCAGAACCCCCATAACCTGCACAGGTGCATCGACTCACTTACGCAGGATGAGGTCGAGCGCTTCGGCTCGAGAAGCGGCACTCGTTTTGAACTGACCGCGCACCGCCGACGTGGTCGTCACAGCGCCGGGCTTGCGAACGCCGCGCATCGCCATGCACAGGTGCTCGGCCTCGATCACGACGATTACGCCGCGCGGATCGAGTTTCTTCACGAGGGCGTCGGCGATCTGGCTGGTGAGACGCTCCTGCACCTGTGGCCGTTTGGCGTAGAGGTCCACCAGCCGGGCGATCTTCGACAGGCCGGTCACCCTGCCGTCGTTGCCGGGGATGTAGCCGACGTGCGCCACTCCGTGGAACGACACCAGATGATGTTCACAGATGGAGTAGATCGGGATCTCCTTCACGATCACCATCTCGTCGTGGTCTTCGTCGAACATGGTGTTCAGCACCGAATCGGGGTCGGTGTAGAGCCCGGCGAACATCTCGCGGTAGGCGCGAGCGACGCGGGCCGGAGTGTCCAGCAAACCATCCCTGTCCGGGTCCTCGCCGATCGCGTACAGCAGCTCGCGGATCGCGGCCTCGGCACGCTGCTGGTTGAACGTGCGGATGCGCGGGGTCGCGGTGCGGCTATCCGGCAGCGCCATCTAAGTTCTCCGTTCGTCAGCCCTGGGCCGGCGGGTTGGACCGGCTCACGTCCTCGTCTGGCTGGTCGGGTGACTTACCGGCGTCTGGGGTGGATTGACCAGGAGGCGGATAGGGCGGATACGACGGATACGACGCTTGGCCCGGCTGGCCCGGATAACTCCCCGCCGGCTGCGGCCAGTAGGGCCGCTGAGGCGGTGCAGGCGGGTACCAGTAATCCTGGTGCTGCGGCGGCCATCCTGGCGCATGCCAGCCGGCCGGGGCACCGTAGTCAGGCTGGGTGGGGCCGGGTGGAACCGTCTGACGATCATCGACCCCTTGACTACCGTGAGAACCGTTGGCGCCGTGGGCGTTTCCATCAGCCTCCGCTCGCGCGGCCTCGGCGGCCTGGCTAGCCTGGGCGATGGCTGCCTTAAACGGGGGCTCGGGGACCGGCTGGGGCCACGGCTCGCCGCGCTCGATCGCCAGCTCGCCCGGCGTCTTGATGGGCGGCTTGTCCGACGGGATGCGGCCACCGAAATCGTCGAACATGGTGAGCCGGGGACGCTTTTCGACATCGGCGAAGATTGCTTGCAGCTCGGGCCGGTGCAGGGTTTCTTTTTCCAGCAGCTCGCCGGCCAGAGTGTCGAGTACGTCGCGGTATTCGGTGAGGATCTCCCACGCTTCGGTGTGCGCGGCCTCGATGAGCTTGCGGACCTCGTCATCGATGTCACGGGCGACCTCGTGCGAGTAGTCGGCCTGATTGCCCATGGTGCGGCCGAGGAACGGGTCGCCATGTTCGGTGCCGTATTTGACGGCGCCGAGCTTGGAACTCATCCCGAATTCGGTGACCATCGAGCGGGCCACCTTGGTGGCCTGCTCGATATCCGACACCGCGCCGGTCGTCGGCTCGCGGAACACCAATTCCTCCGCGGCGCGGCCGCCCATCGCAAAAACCAGCTGCGCGATCAGTTCCGAGCGGGTCCGCAGCCCCTTGTCTTCTTCGGGTACCGCGACCGCGTGCCCGCCAGTCCGTCCCCGGGCCAGGATCGTCACCTTGTAGACCGGGTCGATGTCGGGCATCGCCCAGGCAGCCAGGGTGTGCCCACCCTCGTGATAGGCGGTGATCTTCTTCTCGTGCTCGCTGATGACCCGGCCCTTGCGGCGGGGGCCGCCGATCACCCGGTCCACCGCCTCCTCGAGGGCGGGGCCGGTGATGACGGTGCCGTTCTCCCGGGCGGTCAGCAGCGCCGCCTCGTTGATGACGTTGGCCAGGTCGGCGCCGGTCATGCCGACGGTCCGCTTGGCCAGCCCGTCGAGGTCGGCGTCCGGGGCGATCGGCTTGCCCTTGGAGTGCACTCGCAGCACCGCGCGTCGGCCGGCCAGGTCCGGGTTGGAGACCGGGATCTGCCGGTCGAAGCGGCCGGGTCTTAGCAGCGCCGGGTCCAGGATGTCGGGCCGGTTGGTGGCGGCGATCAGGATGACACCGGCGCGTTCGCCGAATCCGTCCATTTCCACCAGCAATTGGTTGAGCGTCTGCTCGCGCTCGTCGTGGCCGCCGCCCAGTCCGGCGCCGCGCTGGCGCCCCACCGCGTCGATCTCGTCGACGAAGATGATGCACGGGCTGTTCTGCTTGGCCTGCTCGAAGAGGTCACGCACCCGCGAAGCGCCGACACCGACGAACATCTCGACGAAGTCGGAGCCGGAGATGGTGAAGAACGGCACTCCGGCTTCGCCTGCGACAGCGCGGGCCAGCAGCGTCTTACCGGTTCCCGGCGGTCCGTACAGCAGCACGCCCTTGGGGATTTTGGCGCCCAGCGCCTGATACCGGGACGGGTTCTGCAGGAAGTCCTTGATTTCGTAGAGTTCCTCGACCGCTTCGTCGACGCCCGCGACGTCGGCGAACGTGGTCTTGGGCATGTCCTTGGAGAGTTGCTTGGCGCGCGATTTGCCGAATCCGAAGCCCATCCTGGCGCCGCCCTGCATGCGGGAGAACATCACGAACAGGCCCACCAGCAACAGCAGGGGCAGCACGTAGACCAGCAATTCGCCCAGGATGCTGCCTTCGTTGACGACGGTGCTGACTTTTGCGTTCTTGGCCGTGAGCGCGTTGAAAAGATCGACCGCATACCCGTTGGGGTATTTGGTGATGACCTTGTCGGAATTGTCGGTGTCGCCGTTGCCCTTCTTCAGGGTCAACCGCAACTGCTGCTCGCGATCGTCGATCTGCGCGCTCTTGACGTTGTCGCTGTTGATCTGCGCCATCGCCACCGAGGTGTCGACGGGCTTGTACCCGCGGGTGTCGTCGCTGAAGTAGAAGAACGACCAGCCAAGCAGCACCACCACAGCGATGGCGGTGATGGTGCGGATCACGTTTTTCCGGTTCATCAATCATCGGCCGTTTCGGCCAGGTCCTTCCCCGATAACACGCAGCTGGAAAAGTCCAGGCTACCGCTTTACCAACGACCGGCAGTTCCCGATGTGACCCGGAACTCCGCAAACCACCCCGCGCCGAGCGTCACGTTGGCGCAACGCCGGGCAACCGCCGCCACTCCCGCGTGACGCCCGCCGGCATTAGTCGTAGTAGCGGGCTTCGACCACGTTGCCATCCGGATCGGCGAAGTAGTACGCGTGCGGCGCCCAACCCCGCGCCCCGCACGTATGGTTCATCCGCGCGCTCGTCTCGACGCCTTCTGCCTGCAGACGCCGATCCAGTGCGTCATATTCAGGCTTCGACACCGCAAGGCAGACGTGATTGACCGGATGGCCGGCGCTGCCTTCGGCCCCTGCGACCGATCCGAGACCGTCAGCCATCTGCAGCGGCATAAGGTCGATGATGGAGTCCTCGGACACCCGCACACTCGGAAACGGTGCCTCGCCGGCCTCGAACTCACCAGACCGCACCGGCGTAAGCCCGACCACCCTCGAGTAGAAATCCAGCGCCACTCGCGGATCCTTCGTCCACAAAGCTATGTGGTCCAACCGCATGCACCAATATGATCCGCGCCTCCACCCGCGATATCCACTGGCTAATTCCAATCAGGCCGCGCACTTCTCAGCTCAGTGCCGTTGTGATTTGGTGAGACGGTGCTTTCAGCTACCGAACGGTTAGTGGATACCAATGGTGTGCGGCTACGGGTGATAGAGGCCGGGGACCGGGGCGCACCGGTGGTGGTCCTGGCCCACGGCTTTCCCGAACTCGCCTACTCCTGGCGGGCCCAGATTCCGGTCCTCGCCGACGCGGGCTACCACGTGCTGGCTCCCGATCAGCGCGGCTACGGCGGCTCGTCCCGTCCGGATGCGATCGAGGCCTACAACATTCACGAGTTGACCGCCGACATCGTCGGCCTGCTCGACGACGTCGGAGCCGAACGGGCCGCCTGGGTTGGGCATGACTGGGGTGCCATCATGGTGTGGAATGCGCCGCTGTTACATCCCGACCGAGTCGCGGCCGTCGCCGCGTTGAGCGTCCCGGTGGTGCCCCGCGCGAAGGTGCCGCCGACGCAGGCGTTACGCCGCACGTTCGGTGAGAACTTCTTCTACATGCTGTATTTCCAGGAGCCGGGTGTCGCCGACGCCGAGCTCAACGGCGACCCCGCCCGATCCATCCGTCAGGTGATGTTCGGCCAGCCGGCGCCCGGCGACCAGGGCGCGGCGCTGCGGATGGTGGCCCCCGGCCCGGAAGGATTCATCGATCGCCTTGCCGAACCTGACGGGCTGCCGGACTGGATCAGCCAGGATGAGCTCGATCACTACATCAGCGAGTTTTCCCGTACCGGGTTTACCGGCGGCCTGAACTGGTATCGCAATTTCGACCGCAACTGGGAGACCACTCCCGAACTTGCCGGCGCGAAAATCTCGGTGCCGTGCTTGTTCATCGGCGGGTCAGCCGATCCCGTGTTGTCATTCACCCGTCGCGACCGTGCCGCGCAGGTGATCACGGGCCCGTATCGCGAGGTGATGATCGACGGCGCAGGACACTGGCTACAGCAGGAACGGCCCGACGAGGTAAACGCGCACCTACTGGACTTTCTCAAGGGATTGGAGTGGCGATGAGCACCCCACTGCGTTTCGGCGTGTTTATCACTCCGTTTCACCCGATCGGCCAATCTCCAACGGTGGCACTGGAATACGACATGGAGCGGGTCGTCGCGCTGGACCGCCTGGGGTTCGACGAAGCGTGGTTCGGCGAACACCACTCAGGCGGTTACGAGCTGATCGCCTGCCCGGAAGTGTTTATCGCCGCCGCAGCCGAACGGACCAAGCACATCCGGCTGGGTACCGGCGTTGTCTCGCTGCCCTACCACCATCCACTCATGGTGGCCGACCGCTGGGTGCTGCTGGATCACCTGACCCGCGGCCGGGTTGTCTTCGGTACCGGTCCTGGCGCGCTGCCGTCGGATGCCTACATGATGGGTATCGACCCGGTCGATCAGCGACACATGATGCAGGAGTCGCTCGAGGCCATCCTCGCGCTGTTCCGGGCCGCGCCTAACGAGCGAGTCGACCGCCACACCGACTGGTTCACCCTGCGCGACGCGCAACTGCACATTCGCCCCTACACCTGGCCCTATCCAGAAATCGCCACGGCCGCAATGATTTCGCCGTCTGGGCCGCGGCTGGCCGGTGCGCTGGGAACGTCGCTGCTGTCACTGTCGATGTCGGTACCCGGCGGCTACGCGGCGCTGGAAAACACCTGGGAAGTGGTGCGCGAGCAGGCCGACAAAGCCGGCCGGGACGAGCCGGACCGTGCTGATTGGCGAGTTCTGTCCATCATGCATTTATCGGATACTCGCGATCAGGCGATCGACGACTGCACCTACGGGCTACAGGATTTCGCTAACTACTTCGGCGCGGCCGGGTTCGTTCCGTTGTCCAACACGGTCGACGGAGCTCAGTCGCCGTACGAGTTCGTCGAAGAGTATGCGGCCAAAGGAAATTGCTGCATCGGAACAGCTGACGACGCGATCGCGCACATTGAAGACCTGCTGGAACGGTCGGGAGGTTTCGGGGCGCTTTTGCTGCTCGGCCACGACTGGGCCTCGCCCGAAGCGACCTACCACTGCTATGACCTGTTCGCCCGCAAGGTGATTCCCCATTTCAAGGGGCAGCTGGAGGCGCCACGGTCATCGCACGACTGGGCCAGAGGTAAGCGCGACGAATTGATCGGCCGCGCTGGTGAAGCCGTGGTGAAGGCCATTACCGAGCATGTCGAGGAACACAACATGGAGGCCAAGTGATGCGCGCTTCGGTGCTGCGCGACGGCCGAATGATCTACCGGGACGATGTGCCCGACCCGGTACCCGAATCGGGTCAGGTGCTAGTCGGTGTGCGAGCATGCGGAATCTGCGGCTCTGACCTACATTTCGCGGCTCACGGAGCCAAGGTGGTGGAGCTGACCGAGCAGATGACGGGCGGTGCCGACGGTACGGGCGGCATGGGCATCGATCTGAACCGCGACGTATTCATGGGTCACGAGTTCTGTGCCGAGATACTCGAAGCCGGACCCGACACCAAGACCCACCCGCCAGGAACGCTGGTCACGTCGATTCCAGTGTTGCTGTCTGCCAGGGGCTTCGAGCCGATCGTGTACAGCAACAGCACGATCGGTGGCTACGCTGAACGGATGCTGCTCTCGGCACCGCTGCTGATACCCATCCCCAACGGCCTGGACTTCAAGGGTGCCGCCCTGACCGAACCCATGGCGGTCGGGTTGCACGCCGTCAACAAGTCGAACATTCAACCGGGCGAGACCGCCCTGGTGCTTGGTTGCGGTCCAATCGGCATCTCCATTATCGCGGCGCTTCGGCTACGCGGGGTGGAAACCATTGTGGCATCGGATTTTTCGTCGAAGCGACGCCAGCTCGCTGCCGTAATGGGTGCCCATCAGACGGTCGACCCTGCCGAGGATTCGCCCTTCGACACCGTCAAAGCCGCAGTGGTCTTCGAGGCGATCGGCGTGCCCGGAATAATCGATGACGTGATGCGGCGGGCCCGTAGGGCTACCCGGCTGGTTGTCGTCGGCGTATGCATGGAGCCCGACACCGTGCACCCGTTCTTCGCCATCCCCAAGGAAATCAACATCCAGTTCGTGGTCACGTATGACCCGACCGAATTCGCCGAGTCGCTGCGCGCGATCGCGGAGGGGGACATCGATGTCTTTCCGCTGATCACTGGAGAGGTCAGCCTGGACGGGGTGGGCCAGGCGTTCGATGACCTGGCCGACCCCGAGCGGCACTGCAAAATTCTGGTCACGCCCTAGGCGGTTCGTCGGGGCAGCGCGGCCGGCGGTGTTGTCGGACCGACTATCTATAATCGAAAGTATGTTCGATTCAATGCGGGATTTGGACCCAGCTGCCCTGGTGGCGGTCGTCGAGTCCACGCATCGTCAGGAGTCGGTTCTGGTAGCGAGACGAATGGCGGCGGTCGCGGCATTGCTTCGGCATCGAGTCGCTGAGACCGAGCGGGCCGACTATCAGCGCGGATACGCGGTGATCGACGGGTTCGAACAGACCGCGGCCGAGGTGGCCGCCGCGATGAACCTGTCGCCTGCGGCCGCCAGCTATCTGGTCTCGTACGCCGAGGCGCTGGACAAAAGGTTGCCCAAGGTTGCGGCCCTGCTGGCCGAGGGGCGCACCGATTGGCGCACAGTGCGATTGGTCATCACGCGGACCGATCTCGTTCCCGACGACGGGTTGATTGCCAAGCTCGACCAGTCGCTGGCCGCACGCATCGGCAACTGGCAGGGATGGTCGAAGCAGCGGATCATCAACGCCGTCGACGCCGCGGTGCGCACCGCCGACCCCGACGCCGCGCGTGAGCGTCGTGAGGCCGCCGAGCAGGACCGGCACATTGGCATCAACGCCCTCGACAATGGGATGGCCGAGGTCTACGGCACCGTCGCCGCCGCGACCGCGACGGCCTTCGACCGGCGACTCTCGCACCTTGCCAAGCAGGTGTGCCCCGCGGATCCCAGGACGCTGGATCAGCGCCGCGCCGACGCGTTGGCCGCGCTGACGCAAGGCCGCCGCTTGGCCTGCACCTGCGGGCAACCGGAGTGCCCCAGCCGATCCGCGCACGACAACGCCGCCGGTGATCCGGGCGGGGCGCGGGTGGTCATCAATGTGGTGGCCAGTGATCAGACCGTCGATGGCACCAGCGCAGCGCCCGGCTTCCTAGAGGGCTACGGAGTCATCGACGCCGAGCAGGTTCGCGGATTGGCTGAAGCTGCATCCGTACTCGTCGCGAATCCGCTGACAAGTCCGGTGGAAGCCCTGCGCTACCAGCCATCGGCGGCACTCGAGCGCGCCGTCCGTTGCCGCGATCTCACCTGCCGATTCCCCGGATGCAGCCGCCCAGCCGTTGTCTGCGATCTTGACCATACCGTCCCGTTCAACCACCACGATCCGGCTGCCGGCGGGCGGACAGTGTTGGAAAACCTCAAATGCCTTTGCCGTCAACATCATCGACTCAAGACGTTCGGCCGGTGGTGCGATACCCAACTGGCTGACGGGACTGTCATCTGGATCTCGCCCGCCGGACGAACCTATCGGACCTCCCCGGCTGGCGCCGACCTTTTTCCACAGCAGCCACGCGGTCCCGCTTGTGCCGCACCCGTCCCCAGCAGACGAAGCAGGTCGAAGCAACGAAGTGCTCGAATTGCTCAGGCACGCAAGCACAATCGGGAACAACGACCTGTCAACGAAGCCCGGCGCTGGTTAGAGCAAGCCCGAAAGCAGGAGATCGCCGCGCGCAAATTCCGAAACCATATGCGCGGCATGCTGTTCCTGTTCAAGGGCACACCGAGTACCAGCCCCTTCTGCACTTGGGTAAACGAACCCCGAGAGCCGGAAGAATTACCGCCGGACTGGACGCCCGACGAACCGTTCGCAGCATCGCTGCCCGACGACCCGCCCTTTTGAGAACGGCCTGATTCAGCGTAAGCGAGCCGATAGGGTGCCAGGCATGCCGATCGCAACGAGCGCCCCGAGGTTTGTCCGCAGGTCGATTGCTTTGGCTGCCGCCGGTTTGGCCGTCATGGTGTCGGCGTGTGATAAGCACAATGCGCCACCACCCGCCGCGAATCCGCGTCAAGTGACCGTCATCGGCTCAGGGCAAGTCCAGGGCGTGCCGGACACCTTGACCGCCGATGTCGGCATCGAGTTCACCGCGCCCGACGTCACCACCGCGATGAACCAGACCAATGACCGCCAGCAAGCTGTAATCAACGCGCTGGTCGGTGCCGGGATGGACCGCAAAAACATCCGCACCACCGCGGTCACCCTGCAACCCCAGTACAGCAACCCCGAGCCCGCCGGCACCGCCACCATCACCGGCTACCGAGCCACAAACGCGATCCAGGTCAAAATCCACCCGACCGACACCGCATCGAAGATGCTGGCGCTCATCGTCAGCACCGGTGGCGACGCCACCCGGATCAGCTCAGTCAGCTACTCGATCGCGGACGACTCGCAGCTGGTGAAAGACGCACGTGCCCGGGCCTTCCAAGACGCCAAGAACCGTGCCGACCAGTACGCACAGCTGTCCGGCCTCCGCCTGGGCAAGGTGCTGTCCATCTCGGAGGCGACCGGCAGCACGCCCACCGCGGGGGCACCGCCCGCGCCGCCACGCGCTGCCTTCGCCGTGCCGCTGGAACCCGGCCAGCAGACGGTGAGCTTCTCGGTGACCGCAGTGTGGGAGCTGGAGTAGAACCTCTAGGCCAGGTACACCCTGGGATCCAGCGTCCCGATATAGGGCAGGTCGCGGTAGCGCTCGTCGTAATCCAGGCCGTAGCCCACGACGAACTCGTTGGGAATGTCGAAGCCGACGTACGCGATTTCGACGTTGGCGCCTACGGCGTCGGGCTTGCGCAACAGCGTGCACACCCGCAGCGAACGCGGATGCCGGGTGTTGAGGTTCCGCGATAGCCAAGACAAGGTCAGGCCCGAGTCAACGACGTCCTCGACGATCAGCACATCGCGATCGTGGATATCGCGGTCGAGGTCCTTGAGGATCCGCACCACACCCGACGAGGATGTCGAGGATCCGTAGGAGCTGACGGCCATGAATTCGAATTGGGTTGGCAGCGCAATCGCGCGCGCCAGGTCGGTGACGAAGATCACCGCGCCCTTGAGCACGGTGATCAACAGCAAATCCTGGCCGCTGGCAGCCGAAATTTCACGGTAGTCAGTGGTGATTCGGACGCCCAGCTCCGCGACGCGGGCCTGAATCTGCTCCTCGGTGAGCAGCACCGACTTGATATCCCCCGGGTACAGCTCCGCTGAGTGTCCGGGGGTGATCGCCGAGGAGATCTGGGGCACGACCACAGCGTGCCACGCCGCCGGGCGAATAACCAAAGGCAGCCCCGATTTCCGCGCCGCTAAACGGGCTCGCGCCGCAATGTCAGTACGCCGTCGCGCCGACCCGCGACCAATCGCTGACCACGCAATGCCGATCCGACCGCCACCCCGCCCTGCCCGCGCCAGGCGGTGACCAGCGTGTCCACGCCGCGGATTTGCTTGTCGGTCAGCCCGGCCGCGCCGCCGGCCAACAGCCAGCCACGGATTACCCGGCGTCGAACCACGTCGGGCAACGCTGCCAGGTTCTGGGCATGTAGGCCGGGCCCGGCGGCAACGTCGGGCAGCGCCTGCGCCGCGAGCGTGTCGATCAGCTCGGTGTCCTCGCGCAACGCCGTGGCGGTGCGGGCCAGCGCCTCGGCGACCCCGCCGCCCAGCACTACCTCCAGCAGCGGCAGCACCTCTTGGCGCAGCCGGGTTCGGGTGAAGCGGCGGTCGGAGTTGTGCGGGTCCTGCCACGCGGTCAGGCCCAGCTCCTGGCATGCGGCATGCGTCACGGTGCGCCGCACACCCAGCAATGGCCGGCACCACGGCGGGTCGTACGGGCGCATCCCGGCGATCGAACGCGCCCCCGAACCACGGCCCAGCCCCAGCAACACCGTCTCTGCTTGATCGTCGAGTGTGTGGGCCAACAGCACCGGACCACCTTCGCGATGCGCGCCCAAGGCCGCGTAGCGGGCGGCGCGGGCTGCCGCCTCGGGACCGCCGTCGGCACCGACATCAACGCAAAGCACCCGTGCGTCAACACATCCCAACGCGACGGCTTGCGCCCGAGCGGTTTCGGCGACGACGGCGGAATCCGACTGCAGACCGTGATCCACGATCAGCGCGGTGGTGGGCCGCAGCTGGGCCGCGACTGCGGTGAGAGCCAAGGAATCCGGCCCACCGGACAGACCCACATACCAGCGCTCGGCGGTGACCAAATACGCCTTAACAAACGTCTCGACAGCCGTGCGCAGCTGCCCTACAGCACCCTGTCGATCCATCGCTGAGGGTGTTCGATCTCGGCAGGCAGCGGCAGCGTTTCGGGGCCCGACCAGATCGTGTTGAACCGCTGCATCCCGACCCGGTCCACCACATGGTCGACGAACGTCTTGCCGCGGGTGTATTGGCTGAGCTTGGCGTCAAGGCCCAGCAGTGCGCGCAGCAACCGCTGCAGCGGCGGTTGCTTGCGATGGCGACGCTCGTCGAACCGACGGCGGATGGTTGCCACCGACGGCACCACTATCGGTCCGACCGCATCCATCACGTGTTCGGCGTGGCCCTCCAGCAGCGTGCCAAGCACTAGAAGCTGATCCAGGGCTTCGCGCTGCGGTTCGGACTGCACGGCTCGCACCAGGCCGAGGATGCCCGACGCGTTGACGTCGGAATCCTGCCACGCAGAAGACGTCCCGTTGCCGCGGTTGCGGACAAAGTCAGCGAGCCGGCTCAGCACCTGTCCCATGTCTTCACCGGTTTCCTGGGTCAACAAACCCAGCGCGTGCGACATGTAACCCGACAACCAGCGGTTGGCGGTGAACTGCACCCGATGGGTCACCTCATGCAGACATACCCACAGCCGGAAATCGGCGGGCTCGACCCGCAATTGACGCTCGACGGCGATGACATTGGGATAGACCAGCAGCAGGGAGCCCTCTTGGCCGGCGGCGAACGGGTCATACTGACCGAGGATCCCGGACGCCACAAATGCCAGCACGGCACCTGTCTGCGCACCGGTGATCCGACCGGTGAAAAACCCGCGCGGCTTGTCGGTGCCGTTCGTCATCACCCGCATCGACTCGGCCGCCGCGCGAACCCACTCGGCCCGGTCGACGACGCGGGCCGCCGGCACCGCACCATCGGTCACCAGGCCGGTGACGTCGCGCACCGGCGGTTCGGCCTTCGCCGCCGCGCCGGTCAGTTCGTCGATCACCTGGCGCCGGGTGTATTCGCTGGACGGCGGACCCGGGCGGGCCAATCGCGACCCCACCGTGGCCGCGAATTGCCAGTCCACAGTGGCACCGAGAGTCAGGTCTGAGGAGGCGGTCATGCGCACCCACATGTCCACAGCTTGGTCGCCAGGGCATCCATCGCATTGCGACCATTCGGGCCGGCGGCGTTGGAGATAAACGCGAACGTGAGCACCCGCCCGCTGCTATCGGTGAGCACGCCGACCAACGAGTTGACGGCGGTCAACGACCCAGTCTTGGCACGCAACCAGCCGGCCGGGCCCTGGTTGGTGGCCGGGTCGAGAAAACGATCGGCCAGCGTGCCGCTGCCGCCGGCGATCGGAAGCAGATCCAACAGCGCCCGCAACGGAGGCTGGTCCGGCCCCGCCGCCGCCTGCGCCGTGCCATCGAGGGTCGTAGCCGTCAAACGGTCGTCGTTCGACAACCCGCTGGAATCCGCCAGCGCCGCGCCGGCGGTGTCGATGTGCGCGCTGCTCAACCGGCTGGTCACCGCGTCGACGGCGCCGGCAAAACTTTGCGGCCGGTTTGTGGCGGCCGCCACCTCGCGGCCGATGCATTCGGCAAGCACATTGTCGGAATGGTCCATCATCTCGGACAACCGCTGCACCAACGGCGCCGACTGCACCACGGCCAGCTGCCGCGCCCCGGCCGGCGCCTTGGCGATCGTCACCGCCCCAGGATCGAGACCGAGGGCCTTGGCCAGCTCCCGCCCGGCATCCAGGGCCGGGGTGGATGACCGTCGGGAGTTGACAGTCGTTGGCTGGATACGCCCGGCGTCGATCATCGCCGACTCGATCGGGGCGATATCGCCGTTGTCCACATCAGCCGGATCCCAGCCCCGCGCCATCGTTGGACCACTGAACATCGAGGTGTCCACCTGCACCACCGTCGGCGTCACGCCGCTGCGCCGAACCTGTTCGACCAGGTCACTGATCCGCGCCGCACCTCGATACCAGGTGGGCTGGTCGGGCGGCGCAGCCGACAGCGTCGGATCCCCGGCGCCCACCAGCACGATGACCCCCGGCCCCCCGGGCGGGGCGTTTTGGCTGCCGGCCACCACACGCGTGCTGAGCCGGACTTGCCGGTCCAGCGTCAGCAACGCCGCGGCCGCCGTCAGGACCTTGTTGGTCGATGCCGGCACCAACGGCACGTCGTCTGCCACCTGCCAGAGCTCTTTTCCGGTCATGGCGTCGGTGATCCGACCCCCCAAGTTGCCCAGATTGGGATCGGCCACCATTGGCGCCAACGCGGCCGCCAGCCCGCCAGCGCCGGGTATCGCGGCGGTGTCGGTTACCGGGACCATTCCCGGCTTGACCGTCGGGGGCCGCGGAGGCGGCAGGGGAAGCCGAGCGCCGCTGGGGCCGTGACGGCCCATGGTGAAGAACGCCGCGGCCGCCACCACGGCGCCGACGAACGCCAGCACGGCTAACCCGGCGAATACCTGGGTGGATTTCCGCCAGCGAGTAGAACCCATCACTCTCCTGACTGTCTGGTCCCATTCTGCCGAACCAGCCGCAACTTCCTCGATTAGGGTGGACCCGCGACGCAACTGACCTATCCCAGGCCCACCCAGACTTAAGGAGCCGACGGTGCAATTCGACGTGACCATCGAAATTCCGAAAGGCCAGCGGAACAAGTACGAGATCGATCACGACACGGGGCGGGTGCGTCTGGACCGCTACCTCTACACCCCGATGGCCTACCCGACCGACTACGGCTTCATCGACGACACCCTGGGTGAAGACGGCGACCCGCTGGACGCACTTGTACTGCTGCCGCAGCCGTTGTTCCCCGGCGTGCTGGTGGAGGCGCGTCCGGTGGGAATGTTCCGAATGGTCGACGAGCACGGCGGCGACGACAAGGTGCTGTGTGTTCCGGCCGGCGACCACCGCTGGGATCACATCCAGGACATCGGGGACGTTCCGCCCTTCGAACTGGATGTCATAAAGCACTTCTTCGTGCACTACAAGGATCTCGAGCCGGGCAAATTCGTGGAGGCAGCGGATTGGGTCGGCCGTGCCGAGGCAGAAGCTGAGGTGCAGCGCTCGGTGGAGCGGTTCAAGAGCGGGGAACACTGACGCTGCTGGCGTAACCGCGCGCCGATTCTCGGTGGCATCCTGGCCATGTGACCCCTATGCTGCATTTCGCCGCGAATTTCTGGTGGCTGATCTTCCCACTGGGCGGAGCGCTTGGGGGCAGCATCAGGGCGGTTGCCGCCGCAAACGAGCGTCGGGCCGAACGACGGCTCGAACGGTACCGGTTGAAGCAGCAGACCAAGATTGCGGTGGCTCAGGCATCCGGACGCGTGCGCACCAACGAGGAAAACTACCGGCGAGAGCTCGCCAAACTCATCGAAGCGCATGATCGCACCGATATGCAGTGGTTGGACTACGAGGTCGATATCGCCAAGTTGCTGGATTTCCCCATGATGACCGATATGCGGGATCCGCTGACAATCGCATTCCACAAGGCGAAGCGGCACGCGGACCTGCTGCGGCCGGAACGGCTCGACGATCTCGACGGCGACCGCGCAGCGCAACTGGAATACCGCAACGCCGTGCATGAGTACGTCGGCGCCTTCGAGGTCGCCGAGGCTGAGGCGATTCGCCGACGCCGCAGTGACTTCTCGGCCGACGCACAGCAGCGGCTGGCGCGCGCCCAGAGCCTGCTGCACCTGGCGCAAGACGATGCGGCCACGCCTGACGAACGGCAGAACGCCTATGCGCGGGCGCGGAAGGAACTCGACGGCCTTATCGTGCTGCCGGCCGCGGCACGGGCCAGCATCGAACGGCGCATCGCCGGTCAGATCGAGGCCTAGCCGGGCAATCCAGGCCTAGTTCGGCGACGATGACGTTGCCGAGGGAGACGCACTGACAAGATCGGCCGCTGACCTGGCCCGCCGCCGATTGCGCAGCACGCTCCAGGTGAATGCCGCACCGATGAAGACCACACCCACCAACGCGGTGACCGCGTCGGGCACCTCGAGTCGCGGCTCGATCGACAGCAGCATGATCACGGCCAGCGCACCGATAGCCCAGTGCGCGCCGTGTTCCAGGTACACATAGCGATCCAACGCCTCCTGCTTGACCAGGTAGATGGTGATCGACCGGACGAACATCGAGCCCACCAGTCCCAGACCCAGCGCGATGACGATCGGGTCGGAGGTGATCGCGAAGGCGCCGGTCACTCCGTCGAAAGAAAAGGCAGCATCGAGCACCTCGAGGTAGAGGAACATCATCAGGCCCGCCTTGCCTGCCGCCTTGCCGACCAACCCAGTGGGCGCGGCGCCTGCCGCCACCGCATCGAGGCCGGATGGGCGGAACGCCCGGCTCAAACCGTTAACGACCAGATAGGTCACCAGGCCGAGCAGCCCGGCTATCAGCACCGTCGCCCGCTCCTCGCCGGAGTGGGTCAACTGCGTGCTGATCAGGATCAGCACAATCGCGACCACCGCCACCGACACCTGACCAAGCCGCCCGATGCGTGCGAATGGGATCTCGATCCACTTGAGCCACTTGATGTCTCGGTCGTGAAAGACGAAATCCAAAAACAACATCAGCAGGAACGTCCCGCCGAACGCCGCGATCGCCGGGTGCGCCGCGATGACCAGCTTTTCATAGCTGGGTGAGCCGTCCGGGAATTCCAGCGCGTTGTTGGGCGGCGGATTGAGTGCCAACTCCAGCGCACGAACCGGGTCCAGGCCCGCGGTCCCCCAGACGATCACCAGCGGGAAGACGAACCGCATACCGAATACCGCGATGAGAATCCCGATCGTCAAGAACATGCGCTGCCAAAACACGCTCATCTGCTGCAGAACCGCGGCGTTGATGATGGCGTTGTCGAACGACAGGGACACTTCGAGGACCGCAAGCACCACGAGCAAGAACAGAGCGGTGACCCCACCGTGTGCATACCCGGCAACCAAGGCCACTGTCGTCACAGCCAGCGAAATGCCGAAGATGCGAAACGCTGACATGGATCCCTTTATAGCGAAGCCTATCGACGCTTCAGGCACTCTGCGTGATGCACTTAGTATTTTCAAACTGTGGCGGTGCCAGCCAGCACGGGAGCTTCACAGGGGCCTGTCGCGCGGGGCAGCGTGGCCCGCGTCGGCACGGCGACCGCCCTGACCGCGCTGTGCGGCTACGCAGTGATCTATCTGGCGGCTCGCGACCTGGCTCCGAGCGGCTACTCGGTATTCGGGGTGTTCTGGGGGGCGTTCGGCCTGGTCACCGGCGCCGCTAACGGCCTGCTGCAAGAAACCACCCGCGAGGTCCGCTCGACGAGCTACATCGACGTGTTGCCGGGCACTCGTCGTACCCATCCGCTGCGGGTCGCCGCGATGGTCGGCGTCGCCGCGGCCGTCGTGATCGCCGGTAGCGCGCCGTTGTGGAGCGGGCGGGTATTCGTCGAGGAGCGTTGGCTGTCGGTCGGCCTGCTCAGCGTTGGGCTGGCCGGGTTCTGCCTGCACGCGACGCTGCTGGGCATGCTGGCCGGCACCAATCAGTGGACCCAGTACGGAGCGCTGATGGTGACCGACGCGCTCATCCGGGTGACGGTCGCCGCGGCAACGTTCATGATCGGATGGGGCTTGACCGGGTTCTTGTGGGCGACCGTCGCCGGCGCGGTGGCCTGGGTGATCATGCTGGTGGCCTCCCCCATGACACGCGCCGCGGCCCGCCTGCTAACGCCCGCCGGTACCGCGACATTCTTGCGAGGCGCCGCCCACTCGATCACCGCGGCCGGTGCCAGCGCGATTCTCGTGATGGGATTTCCGGTACTGCTGAAGCTGACCTCGACCCAGCTTGGGGCTCAAGGCGGCGTCGTCATCCTGGCCGTGACGTTGACCCGCGCACCGCTGCTGGTGCCGCTGACAGCCATGCAGGGCAATCTCATCGCTCATTTCGTCGACGAGCGCACCAACCGGCTCCGGGCGCTGATCGCACCGGCGGCCCTCATCGGTGGCATCGGCACGGTCGGGGTTCTGGCGGCGGGCGTGGTGGGCCCGTGGTTGCTGCGTGTGGCGTTCGGGCCGCAGTACGACGCCGGCAGCGCGCTGCTGGCCTGGCTGACCGCGGCCGCGGTGGTGATCGCCATGCTCACGCTGACCGGCGCCGCCGCGGTGGCGGCCGCCCTGCACCGGGCGTATTCGCTGGGCTGGGTCGGAGCGACGGTGGCGTCGGGATTGTTGCTGCTATTGCCATGGACGGGCGGGTCGCTGCAGACCCGCACCGTGGTGGCCCTGTTATGCGGCCCGCTGGTAGGCATCGGCGTGCATCTGTTCGCGCTGGCGCGTGCCGGACGCTCAACCGACTGATCCTGGCTAACCTTGTGGGCGTAAATGGACACTGAAACGCATAACCCCGGCGTCTGGATCGTCGTTCCCGCCTTCAACGAAGCCACCGTCATCGGCGAGGTCATCGCCGACCTGCGCTCGGTCTTCGCCCATGTCGTCTGCGTGGACGACGGCAGCACCGACGGCACCGGCGAGATCGCCTTGCGGGCCGGGGCACACCTGGTGCGCCACCCGATCAATATGGGCCAGGGCGCGGCGATCCAGACCGGCGTCGAGTACGCCCGCAAGCAGCCCGGGGCCAAGGTCTTCGCCACGTTCGACGCGGACGGCCAGCACCGCATCAAAGACGTGACCGCGATGATCGACCGGCTCAGCGCGGGCGACGTCGACATCGTCATCGGAACCCGGTTCGCCCGGTCCGACGGGCCCCGGCCGCCGTTTTTGAAGCGGATCGTGCTGCGGACCGCCGCACGGCTGAGCCCGCACGGCCGCCGGCTTGGCCTCACCGACACCAACAATGGCCTGCGGGTGTTCAACAAGACGGTGGCCGACGGGCTGGACATCACCATGAGCGGCATGAGCCACGCCAACGAGTTCGTCATATTGATCGCCGAAAACGATTGGCGCGTCGTTGAGGAACCGGTCGAGGTGCTGTACACCGAATACTCGAAGTCGAAGGGGCAGCCTCTCCTCAACGGCGTCAACATCATCTTCGACGGGTTCTTGCGAGGGAGGATTCCCAGATGAAAAAGACGACGACGATGAAAAAGACGACGACGATGAAAAAGACGACGACGATGAAAAGGACTGAAAGATGAACTGGATCCAGGTGCTGCTGATCGGCTCGATCGTCGCGCTGCTGGTGTACCTGCTGCGGTCGCGGCGCAGCTCACGTTCCAAGGCCTGGGTCAAGGTCGGCTACGTCTTCTTCGTGTTCGCCGGCATCTATGCCGTGCTTCGGCCCGACGACACCACCGTCGTCGCGCACTGGTTCGGGGTGCGCCGCGGCACTGACCTGATGCTCTACGCGCTGATCATGGCGTTCAGTTTCACCACGCTGAGCACCTATATGCGGTTCAAGGACTTGGAGCTGCGGTACGCACGACTGGCCCGCGCCGTAGCGCTTGACGGCGCACAGGAGCCCGCGCAGCGCTAGTGCGTATGGGCGTGCCTGAAGTACTCCACCGTCCGGCGCACCCCATCGTCCAGCTGAACCTGCGGGCGCCAGCCCAAAACCCTTGCGGCTAAGCCGATATCGAGGCAGGACCGCCTCAGATCACCCAGCCGCGGTGGATAAAACTCCGGGTCGTCCGGTCCCCCCACGGCCGCCGCCACCGCCGAATGCAGTTGCCGGTCCGAGGTTTCCAGTCCGGTGCCGATGTTGAAGCGCTGCGCACCGCCCACGTCGCCGGAGGCTTTGACGAAGGCGTCCACCACGTCGTCGACGAACACGTAATCGCGAGTATTGGTGCCGTCGCCGAAGACTTTGGTGGGCTTACCCAACAGCAGCGCCTGGGCGAAGATCGCCACCACGCCCGCTTCGCCGTGCGGATCCTGGCGGGGACCGTAGACGTTGGCCGGCGCGATATGCGAGCAGTCCAGGCCGTACAGATGGCGAAACGTGTTCAGGTAGATCTCCCCCGCCACCTTGCCCGAGGCGTAGGGCGACGCCGGGTCGGTGGGCTCTGTCTCGGGGGTCGGGTACACGGTCGGGACGCCGTAAATGGATCCCCCCGACGAGGTATGCACGACTTTGCGCACCCCCGTGCTGCGCGCCGCTTCGGCCAGGCGCACCGTGCCGATGACGTTGACCGAAGCGTCGAATTGCGGGTTGGCCACCGAGCGCCGCACGTCGATTTGGGCCGCCAGGTGGAACACCACCTCGGGCCGGTGCTCGTCGAGGATCTCGTGCAGATCCGCGGTCACGATGTCGGCCTCGATGAAGGTGTGGGCGGGATTGTCGGCCAGATGCTCGAGGTTGGTTGCGCGACCCGTCGCGAAATTGTCCAGCCCGACAACCGGGTGACCGTCTGCCAACAGACGGTCGACTAGCGTCGACCCGATGAAACCGGCCGCCCCGGTGACCAATGCGCGCACCGGCCCACCATACCGGCGGGTCGCCCTGGCCGCGGCCGCGCTGATCGCGGTGCAGCTGGGGATCCGCGCGGTGCTGGCGTTCGGTGGCTACTTCTACTGGGATGATCTGATCCTGATCGGGAAGGCCGGTACCGAGGGCCTGCTGTCACCGTCGTACCTGCTCGACGACCACGACGGCCACGTGATGCCGGCCGCCTTCCTGATCGCGGGCGCGCTAACCCGGCTGGCGCCCCTGGTCTGGACCGGACCGGCGATCAGCCTGCTGGCGCTGCAGCTGCTGGCCTCGCTGGCCCTGCTGCGCGCGCTGTACGTCGTCCTCGGCTGGCGTCCGGTCCTTCTGGTCCCGTTGACATTCGCGCTTTTTACCCCGCTGGCCGTTCCGGGATTCGCGTGGTGGGCGGCGGCGCTGAACTCGTTGCCGATGCTGGCGGCGCTGGCCTGGGTATGCGCCGACGCGATCCTGCTGGTCCGCACCGGCAACCAGCGCTACGCGGTCACCGGCGTGCTGGTCTACCTCGGCGGGCTGCTGTTCTTCGAGAAAGCCGCGGTGATCCCGTTCGTGGCGTTCGCCGTGGCCGCGCTGCTGTGCCACGTACAGGGCAGCGCTGATCCAAGGGGAGCTCTGCTTACGGTGTGGCGGGCCGGTGTCTGGTTGTGGACGGCGTCGCTGACGCTGACCGTGGCCTGGGTGGCCCTCTACCTGGCCGTGGTGAATCAGCAGCGATGGAGTTTCGACCTGTCGATGACATGGGATCTGTTGTCTCGATCGATCACCCACGGCATCGTGCCGGGCCTGGCCGGCGGACCGTGGCACTGGGACCGCTGGGCGCCGGCCTCCCCATGGGCGACACCGGGACCGGTGGTGATGGCGCTCGGCTGGCTGGTCCTGGCCGGGGCGCTGGCGGTCTCATTGCTTCGCAAACAACGCATCGGATTGGTGTGGCTCACCGCGGCCGGTTATGCGGTCGCCTGTCAGGTGCCGATCTATCTGATGCGGTCTTCCAAGCAGACCGCGCTGGAACTCGCCCAGACCCTGCGGTATCTGCCGGATTTCGTCGTCGTGCTGGCGCTGCTGATCGCGGTTGGGTTCTGCGCGCCGAACCGGGTGACCCCGATTCGACTGGCGCGCTGGCTCGATGCGTCGCCGCGGCGCGCACTGGTGATGACGGGTTTGGCGGTGCTGTTCGTGGCCAGCAGCCTGTACTCCACGGCGACATTTCTGGCCAGCTGGCGTGACAATCCGGCCCAGCCCTACCTGCGGAATGCCCGTGCCGGCTTAGCGGCCGCGCATGCGGAGTCGAATGCGCCGTTGCTGGATCAAGAAGTCGATCCGCTGGTGCTGCAACGGGTGGCCTATCCGGAGAACCTGGCCGGCCACATGTTCGCTCTGCTGCGGGATCGACCGGAATTTGCCATGGCGACAACGCAATTGAGAATGCTGGACAGCTCGGGCCGGTTGACCAACGCGAGAGTGACCTGGGTCCGCACCATCGCGCCGGGGCCCACTGCGCAATGCGGCTATTTCGTGCAGCCGGACAAGCCCGCGCGCTTGGTCCTCGACGGTCCACTGCTGCCGGCCGACTGGACCGTCGAACTCAACTACCTGGCCAACAGCGACGGCTCGATGATGCTGTCGCTGACGGAAGGACCCGATGTCAATGTCCCGGTGCGTCCAGGGCTCAACCGCGTCTACGCCCGGCTGCCCGGCGCCGGAGACGCGATCGCGGTGCGCGCTAACACCACCGCGTTGTCGTTGTGTATCGCGTCGGGGCCGGTGGGATTTCTCGCGCCCGTCTAGAGAGACTCGGCCAGTTCCGCGCGGGAGCGGATGTTGAGCTTTTGGTAGATGTGCCGCAGGTGATACTCGACCGTTTTGGGACTCAAAAACAAAGCGGCAGCGGTCTCTTTCGTCGTCCGACCGCTGCCGACCAACCGCGCGATACGGACCTCCTGCGAGGTGAGGGCGGCCAGCTGGTCTTCACCGCTGCGAAGCGCCCGCTCACCCGTCGCATCCAATTCGGACGCGGCCAGATCCGCCCACGGCCGAGCCCCCAGACGCTCGAACTGCCTCAGCGCCTGACGTAGGTGCGGGCGTGCCGCCACCCTGCTCTTGTCACGGCGCAACGACGCGCCGAAGGCGAGCCGAGTCCGCGCCTCCTCGTAGAGGTCCAGGCTGCCCTGGTGGAGTTGAATTGCCTTCTCGAAAAGCGCGTTTCGCGGGCCAGCCTCCTTCGTGACCAGGGCCATTGCGCGCTGTGCACGCGCCATCGCCCAGGGTTGGCCCTTCTCCTGCGCCCGACGCTGGTATTCGCTTGCAGCCGTGATGGCGGCGGCCAAGTCGCCCCGTCGCATCTGGGCTTCGGTGAGTTCCGGCCCAGGCGCGAGGTCGACATCGTGAAACCCGATGCGGCTCATGGTGGCCTGCAATTCACTAAAGTTGCGCACCGCAGCGGCGGCGTCGCCGGTCGCGAGACTGAGGTCGCCGAGTGCGAACCGGGCCCAGAGTTCTGCCAGCACAATCTGATGCCGGTGCGCGAGGGCGATTGCTTCGTCGCAGTTGCTGCGGCATTCCTCGGCTCGGCCCATGCGGGCCTGTAGCCACGCCAGACCGGCCAGCGACACGGCGAGATCCGTGGTCTGTCCGGTCTCCCTGGCCAGCGTGATGCCCTCGTCGAATTCGGTCAGCGCCGACGACCAGCGATCGGTGGTGGCATTGTCGCGGGCCAACTGAAACAGCAGGCTCGGCAGCGCACCAAGCGCCGTCCGTGCCCGCTGCTCCTGGACGACACGCCCGACCAGGTCTCGCCCGGCCCGCGACTCACGCAGGAACAAGGTGCCGATCACCGACCAGTCCGGTCGACGGGGGTCGTCAAACAGCTGCGGATCCTCGGCCATCGAGGCAACCGCGGTGCGGATCCAGTGCATGCCCTGCGTACCCGCCAAAACCCGCGCCATACCGATCGCCATCTGTCCCCGTGCTCGGGCCAGATCGGAGCGGCAGTCGCCAAGCAAACCCTCGATACGGTCGGCGGCCGCTGTCCCCGCCGCCGTGTCACACAAGTGGAAGCACGCGGCGACAGCGTCGGCCAACAACCGGACCGCGGTGTCCGGACCCAACGCCTCGACGCGCTGCGCCGACCGCGACAGCACATCGTGGGCATCGCGCAGCGAACCCGTGCGCAACGCGAGGTTGCCTCGTATCCCGTCGATTTCGGCCAGCAACGCCGGGTCGGTCACCAGTTCCGCAGATGCGCGCAGGAACTCGTCAGCCGGACCGACACGACCGGCGAGCCATGCAGATTCGCCCGCGCGGTACAACCGCAGGCCACGCAGCGGGTGCGCCGAGGTGAGCTCGGCGCTGCGCCCAAGCGCGATCGCCGCGGTGCCGTAGGCCCCTCGCGCCCGGGCATGTTCGGCCGACTCGGCCAGCATCGCGGCAACCGTGTCGTCGGGACCGACACACGCCTCGCTCAAGTGCCAGGCGCGCCGGTCCGTCGCGGACTCCGGTAGCGCCGCCGCGACCGCACGGTGGGCTGCCCGGCGTTGTTCCGGGGCTGCCACCGCATAGACCGCCGACCGCACCAGCGGATGCCGGAACTCCGCGCGTCCGGTCCGAAGTCGCAGCAGCCCAACCCCTTCCGCATCGGCCAGCGATTCCACGCCACATTCCAGCGCGGCTGCGGCCGCCGCGGTCACCGTCAGGTCGCCGTCCGCAACCGCGGTCAGCAGCAGCGCACGTTGCGCCGCCATCGGCAACGTCGACACGCGGCGAGCGAAGGCGCGTGCGATGGTCTCGGGCACCGGCATGGGCAGTTCGGGCGCCACGTGGCCGAGGCGGTCAGCATCGCGTGCCAACTCGATGAGGGCCAGCGGGTTTCCCGCGGTCGCCTGATGCAACCTTGCGGTCATCTCGGCGCCCGGTGAACCACCCGCAGCTGTCGCAAGCAGCGCGCCCGCCGCGTCGGTGTCGAGCCCGGACAGCACCAAGGTGGGCAGGCCGGGGTCGTGAAGCAGCGCATCAGGTTCGGGACGCAACGACATCAACAACGCGATCGGGTCGGCGACCAACCGGCGCGCGATGAACAGGATGGCCTCGGCCGATGGCAAGTCGAGCAGGTGCGCGTCGTCAACCAACACCAACAGCGGTCCCTCTTCCGCGAGCCGGCTTACCAGGCTGAGCGCACCCACGCAGACAGCGAACCGCTCCGGCGCCGGGCCGTCGCGCAGCATCAGGGCAACAGCCAGGGCGTCGCGTTGCGGCTCAGGGATGCGCTCGAGCAGGAGCAAGGCCGGCGATAACAATTGCTGCAGGCCCGCGAAGCCCAGTCCGGATTCCTGCTCGCTGCCCGAGACGCGCAGCACGCGCATTTCGCCCGCGCGGGCGGCGGTGTCGTCGAGCAGCGCTGTCTTGCCGATGCCCGCTTCGCCGCTGAGCACCAGGACGCCGCTTTGGTGCAGTCGTGCCGCGGCCAGCAACGCGGCGAGCCGCTGCTGCTCAGGCTCGCGACCGACCAGCATGGCTGAGAGCCTAGGAGACAAAGACTAGGTGGGGTACCGGATTCGGCGGGGCGGCACACGGTGCGACGGTGAGTTCATGACAGCACTCAATGAAACCAACGCACCCACGGTCGACCCAGACAAGCTGATGGCTTTCGTGTTCCGCGCGGTGGAAGAAGCCGGCGCGGCGCTGAATTGTGCCCTGGTGGTGATGGGCGATCGCCTCGGCTACTACCGAAGTCTGGCAGACAACGGTCCCAGCACCCCAGCCGAATTGGCCGAGCGCACCAGCACCGACGAGCATTACGCCCGCGAATGGCTCAACGCCCAGGCGGCCGGATCGTTCGTCGCGTACGACCCCGCCACCGGGCGCTACCAGCTGCCGGCCGAACAAGCGGTGGCGCTGACCGACGAAACCAGCCCCGCGTTTGTGGGCGGCCTGTTCCAGATCGCGCATGGAACCATTACTGACGCAAGCAGGATCATCGAGGTCGCCCGCACCGGTGACGGCGTCGGGTGGGGCGACCACAACTCCGATGTGCACGTGGGATGCGAGCGGTTTTTCCGACCCACCTACGCGGCATATCTGGTAAATGCCTGGCTGCCCGCGCTGGATGGTGTCGTGGACAAGCTCAATTCCGGTGCCTCGGTGGCCGACGTCGGCTGTGGGCACGGCGCGTCGACAATCCTCATGGCTCAGGCGTTCCCGACGGCGACGTTCCGCGGCCTCGACGGGCATGCCGGGTCGATCGCGACCGCAGCTGAACGGGCCGTCGAGGCGGGGGTGCACTCACAAGTCAGCTTCGAAGTGGCCGGAGCGCAGAGCTTCCCCGGCGGCCCGTATGACCTGGTGACCATGTTCGACTGCCTGCACGATATGGGCGATCCGGTCGGGGCCGCGCGTCACATCCGCGACGTCATCGCCGACGACGGCACCTGGATGATCGTCGAACCCGCGGCCGGCGACCATGTCGAGGACAACTTGAACCCGATCGGCCGTACCTACTACGGCTTCTCGACCTTGTTGTGCACGCCGTCGTCATTGGCGCAGCCGGTGGGACTCGCGTTGGGCACGCAGGCCGGCCCCGCTCGGATCCGTGACGTGGTCACTACCGCGGGCTTCACCCGATTCCGGCTGGCCGCTCAAACCCCGTTCAACAATGTTTTCGAGGTCCGGCCCTGACCGCGGCGCGCACGCGCGATGATGGGTTGATGAGGGCCGAGCAGCGCCAGGCCCGTCCGCCGGACACGTCGGGTACCGCCGTGCGCGACGATGTCTCGTTGCACTACGACGTGTACGGCGACGGGCCGGTCACCGTTGTGCTGTTGCCGACATGGTCGATCGTGGACTCCCGGGCTTGGAAGGCACAAGTTCCGTTCCTGTCCCGGCACTTCCGGGTGATTACGTTCGACGGCCGCGGTTCCGGACGGTCCGGACGACCGCGCGGAATTGCGGCCTTCGCCGATACGGAATACACGGCCGACGCGCTGACCGTCCTCGACGCGACCTCGACCGATCGCTGCGTCCTGGTTGGATTCTCTTGCGGCGCAACGTGGGCCGTGCACGTCGCGGCCGCCCAACCCGACCGGGTCCAGGGCATCTTCGCCATCGGTCCGGCCTGCGGACTCGAGGTCGCCCAACCCGAACGCGAGTTGCGGCGTTGGCTGACGGAGCCGGAACACCCGCGCGGTTGGGACAAGCACACCCGCCATAACTGGCGACACGGTGATGTCGACGATTTTCGCGAATTCTTTTTCCGGGAGCTGTACTCCGAGCCGCACTCCACCAAGCAGATCGAAGACAGCGTGCGGTGGTCGACAACAACCGATGCGCAGACGCTGATCGACACCACCGCAGCCCGGCTCCACCTGGACGGGCCGCCGGCGGAATCGCTGGAGGATCTCGCGGCCCGGGTGCGCTGCCCGGTGCACGTGGTGCACGGCACCGACGACCACATCCGCCACTGGAAGGTGGGCGAAGAGCTGGCACGGCTTACCGGGGGGTCGCTGACGCTGTTCGAAGGCGCCGGCCACGGCCTGCCGGCACGGAAGCCGGTCCGGATCAACACGATGATTCGCGAGTTCGTGGAATCGGTAACCACGCCGGGCCCACCGCGCGAACCACGGAGCCGCGCCACGCGGCGACGCCGGCGGGTGCTCTACCTGTCCTCGCCGATCGGGCTGGGCCATGCCCGGCGCGACGTCGCGATCGCCAACGAGTTACGAAGGGCCCGTTCGGATCTCGACATCAGCTGGCTGGCGCAGGACCCGGTGACCAGACTCCTCGCTGCCGCCGGAGAGCGGGTGCACCCCGCCGCACGGTATTTGCTCGGCGAAACGCAGCACATCGAGGCCGAGGCCGGTGAACACGACCTGCACGCGTTCGAGGCGATCCGGCGGATGGACGAGATCCTGGTCGCCAATTTCATGTTGTTCAGCGAGATCGTTCGCGACGAGACGCCCGACCTGGTCATCGCCGACGAGGCATGGGAGGTCGACTACTTCTTGCACGAGAACCCTGAGCTGAAGCGCTTTCCGTTCGCCTGGCTCACCGACTTTGTCGGCTGGCTGCCGATGCCCGACGGTGGCGCGCGCGAGGCCGCACTGGCTGCCGACTACAACGCCGAGATGATCGAACACCGGGCGCGACTCCCTAGCCTCCGTGACTTGTCGGTGTTCGTCGGCAACCCCGACGACGTGGTGTCGGAGAAGTTCGGCCCCGGCTTGCCCGACATCCGCGAGTGGACCGAACAGAACTTCCAGTTCTGCGGCTATGTGACTGATCAGATGCGGCCGTCGGCGCCGGAACGTGCAGCGTTGCGGCGCAGGCTGGGGTTGGGCCCAGCCGATCGGTTGTGTGTTGTCACGGTTGGCGGCACGGCGGTTGGCGAACCCCTGCTGCGCCGGGTGCTGGACGCGGCCGCAATCGCGCGACGGCGGGCACCCGCGCTGCGTTTTTTTCTGGTTACCGGACCGCGGATCGACCCGAGCTCTCTGCCGCGGCGGCCCGGCGTCCGGGTGTGTGGGTTCGTACCGGACCTCACTGATTACCTCGCGGCCTGCGATCTTGCCGTCGTCCAGGGCGGTCTGAGCACCTGTATGGAGCTGACCGCAGCCGGCACACCGTTCATCTACGTGCCGCTGGAACACCACTTCGAGCAGAACATCCACGTTCGACATCGGCTTGACCGGTACGGCGCCGGGCGGGTGATGCGCTACGCGGACGCCTCGGAGCCAGACCGGCTCGCCGCCGTGATCGTTGAGGAATTGGGTACCCCGACCGACTTCCGGCCGGTCGAGACCGGCGGCGCGGCGCGGGCCGCCGCGATGCTCGCCGAGCTGGTATAGACGGTCCGAGAAAATGGAGCGCCTGCATAAGGCGGGCTCCGCCAGCCGCTCAACGGGACCGCTCAGCAGTGGGGGGCCCAGCACCTCTGGTTGGCGCAATAGGTCGAATGTGCGAGGTTCACCATGGATGCGACGTCTCCCAACGTGGTGCCTGTCGGGTCCAAGTTGGCGTGGACGTGGTTGGCAATCTGTTGTGGCGTCCAACCCCACCCGAGATCGTCGCAAATGAGGTGCGCCATCCCGATGAGGGCCTCCTCGTGGCCCGGCGGCCAAGTGAAGCCGATACCGCGCAGTTGAGCGAGGTACGCGTCATTAACGGGATCGGCAGTCGCAGTCGAAGCGCTCGTAACCAGGGCAGCGCCAACCATCATGGGGATGGTCAGAGTGGCCAGCAAGCGAGGTGAGGGCATTTGATGCGCTTCCTTTCTTCTTGGCGTTGACGATCCCGTCAGTGTGCGGGTCCAAAGCCGCGCAAATGTGAAGAATAGCGAAAGCTGGGAAAAAGCTTTGTTTGAGCGCGTACTCATCTCATCGGAGCCAAAAGCGCTGACGACAGCACTATCAACACCGTCAGCTGACTGCCGGATTCAGACAGCTTGCGGCCGAGATCAACATCCTTGAGCAGCGCGGCGAACGCGGCAGTGGGCTTCGGACGCGTCGACCGCATTGCACACACTGTCCGGGAAAGCCGTGCCGTGATTTCGGGCACCATCGATGTGCCTACCAGGCTTCCGCTGGCATTGGGAGCCGCCTGGGGAATCGAACCCCTACCTACGCTAGTCTTCGGTCCTACTTCATCCGTCCGCCAAAATGCGTTACGGTATTGCGGCGCAAGGACTTACGGGATTGTGCGTACGCTAGCGGATGCGTCTGAACAGTCGATTGGTGATATCCAAAACTGTTGGGCGGTGGCCCGTTCGGCCGCTGACAGCCGACTCGCATCCAAAGGACAGGGAGCACCCAACCAGAACACAGCCAGCGGTAAGCTTCGCGACGTTATTTGAATCATGCTGATTACAACAGCAACGAAGCAAATGATTGAGAAAGTCCTGGTCAGTGCCTCTATGGCCGTCATTGCTGTAGGGCTGGCGGCACCGGCCAGCGCCGCGCGAAACCCTGTTCAGAAACATCCCACAGTTCAGGGCTTCTTGGCTGCAGTGCGGGCGGCAGGCATCACCGGAACGGACCCGGCGATGTTGGAAGACGGTTACAACGTGTGCTGGGAACTTTGGAATCAGCACAGCACGGGTAATCAGGTGGCCGCGGGTATGCAGAAGGACTATCCACAACTGACCACCAACCAGGTGGATCATTTCGTTACTGCTGCGTATCAGAACCTGTGCCCGGTGCCTGGTGCGTATGACTATTGGGCTTATAGCACCAGCTAATCACCGCATCACTGCGCTGCTCGGCGAACCCGTTATATCCCTGTATCCCCCGCACTCATTCCACGGCCCGGACGTGCGCAACACACTGGATAGATTCGCCGCAGGGAGCTTGCCGGATGAAAGTATCGGGAAAGCATCGAGTGGACCGGATTCCACCGAGATCAACCAAGCCGGGTAGGTGCATATCCGCTGGTAGATGGAGCCGCCTGGGGGAGTCGAACCCCCGACCTATTCATTACGAGTGAATCGCTCTACCGACTGAGCTAAGGCGGCATACCCGCGCGCCGGGCGGCACGAGTCTACGACAGGCGGGCGGGGTCACCCAAGCCGCTGGGCGAGTCAACCGCGCAACTCCTGGCCGATGGTGGCGACCATCGCGTCGACGGCGAACTTGGGTTTGACGTTGACAGCGAGCGCTTCGCGGCACTCCAGCACCGCCTCGATGCAGCGCAGCAGCCGCTCGGGCGTGGCATGGGCGGCCAGCGCCGCCACCCGGTCGGCCATATCCGGGTGGTGGGCCCGAACGCCCCCGACGTTCGCTGAGACCACCAGCGCATCCCGAAAATAGGTCGCCAAATCAATCAGCGCCCGGTCCAGTGCGTCGCGCGACGCCCGGGTCTGACGGGATTTCTGCCGGCGCTCGAGATCCTTGATCGCACCCGTAGCGCCACGCAACGCTGAGGCGGTGCCCTTACCGGTGCCGCCGGCCCCCAGGGCCGTCCGCAGCTCTTCGGTTTCGGCCTCGGCCCGCGCCGCGGTCAGCACCACAGCTTCGGCTTCGGCGGCGGCCACCAGCTCCTCGGCCGCGGCGTAGGCCCGCGACGGGGTCGCGGCGTCGCGCACCAGTCCCAACGCGCGCTCGCGCCGCTGCCGGGCCTCCGGGTCGGTGGCCAGCCGACGCGCCCGGCCCACGTGCCCACCGCTGACCGACGCCGCCCAGCTCGCCGTATCGGCGGCCAGGCCGTCGCTGTCGACCAGCACCTGCGCGATGGCCGCGGTCGACGGTGTCACCAGCGCGACATGACGGCACCGGGATCGCAGCGTGACCGCGATGTCCTCGGGATCCACCGACGGCGCGCAGAGCAGGAACACCGTCGACGGCGGCGGCTCCTCGACCACCTTGAGCAGAGCGTTCGCGGCACCTTCGGTCAACCGATCGGCGTCCTCGATCAGCACGATCTGCCGGTGTCCGGTGGTAGGGCGGCGCGACGCGATCTGCACGATGGCGCGCATCTCGTCCACGCCGATGGACAGACCTTCGGGAATTACCCGCCGCACGTCGGCGTGGGTACCGGCCATCGTCGTCGTGCACGCCCGGCAACGCCCACAGCCGGGTTCCCCATCGGAAGTGCACTGCAGCGCGGCCGCAAAGCAGAGCGCCGCAACTGAGCGGCCGGATCCCGGTGGACCGGTGATGAGCCAGGCATGTGTCATAGTCCCGTCGTCGGTGGCACTGTGACCCGAATCACCACGCGCGGCCCTGGCGGCGGCGACCAGCTCGGTTTCCACTGCTTCCTGGCCTACCAGCCGCGTAAACACCCCGGACATCATCGGCAACAGTAGCGACACCCGCTGACAGATACCGATCGGCGACCATATCGCGACGTTTCCGTTATCTTTCGGCTGTCTTTTCGCCCGTTTCCGCAGCTTCCGGCAACTTGCCGAAGCGCTTGTAGGTTTCCGACAAGTCCCCGCCGCCCGATACGGTGGGTTAGTGGCAACCCAGGCGGCAGGACTGCCCGGGCGGATTAGGGGATTCGTTCGGTGGGTGGTGCGCACCCCGTGGCCGGTCTTCTCGCTGAGCATGCTGCAGGCCGACATCATCGGCGCCCTCTTCGTACTTGGCTTCCTGCGCTACGGCTTGCCACCCCAGGACCGCATCCAGCTGCAGGATCTGCCGGCCCTCAACCTGACGATCTTCGCAATCTCGCTCATCGTGGTGTTCCTCGCTGGGTTCATGGTGAACCTGAAGATGCTGATGCCGGTATTCCGGTGGCAGCGCCGCGACAATTTGCTCGCCGAGGCTGATCCAGCCGCCACCGAATTGGCCCGCAGCCGCGCGTTGCGAATGCCCTTTTACCGCACGGTGATCAGTATGTGCTCCTGGTGCATCGGCGGTGTGGTGTTCATCATCGCCAGCTGGTCGGTGGCCAGGCACGCAGCGCCCGTGGTGACAGTCGCCACCGGACTGGGGGCCGCCGCGACCGCGATCATCGGTTACCTGCAGTCTGAGCGGGTATTGCGGCCGGTGGCTGTGGCCGCCCTGCGCAGCGGCGTGCCGGAGAGCGTCAAGGCGCCCGGCGTCATTTTGCGGCAGATGCTGACCTGGATGCTATCCACCGCAGTTCCGGTGCTGGCGATCGTGCTGGCCGTGGTGGCCGACAAGGTGTCGCTGCTGCATGCCTCACCCGAGAGTCTGTTCACTCCCATCCTGTTGCTGGCTTTGGCGGCGTTGGGCATCGGGTTTGTCAGCACCCTGTTGGTGGCCATGTCGATCGCCGACCCGCTGCGTCAGCTGCGCTGGGCGCTGTCCGAGGTGCAGCGCGGCAACTACAACGCGCACATGCAGATCTACGACGCCAGCGAACTGGGCTTGCTGCAAGCGGGCTTCAACGACATGGTGCGTGACCTTTCCGAGCGGCAGCGGCTGCGTGACCTGTTCGGCCGCTACGTCGGCGAAGACGTGGCCCGGCGCGCCCTGGAGCGGGGCACCGAGTTGGGTGGGCAGGAGCGCGACGTCGCGGTGCTGTTCGTGGACCTGGTCGGCTCCACACAGCTGGCCGCGACGCGACCGCCCGCCGAGGTGGTCCATCTGCTCAACGAGTTCTTCCGCGTCGTGGTCGACACCGTCGGCCGCTATGGCGGGTTCGTCAACAAGTTCCAGGGCGACGCCGCGCTGGCGATCTTCGGCGCACCAATCGAGCACCCGGACGCGTCCGGTGGCGCGCTGGCGGCCGCCCGTGAGCTGCACGACGAACTGCTACCCGTGCTGGGTTCCGCGGAGTTCGGCATCGGGGTGTCGGCCGGGCGCGCCATCGCCGGCCATATCGGCGCGCAAGCCCGGTTCGAGTACACGGTGATCGGCGACCCGGTCAACGAGGCCGCCCGGCTGACCGAACTGGCCAAACTCGAGGAAGGCCACGTGCTCGCGTCGGCGATCGCCGTCAGCGGCGCGCTCGACGCGGAAGCGTTGTGCTGGGATGTGGGCGAAGTCGTCGAGCTGCGCGGGCGCACCGCACCCACCCAGCTGGCCCGACCGCTGAATCTGGCCGTTCCCGCAGAGGTCTCCCGGGAAGCGACCGGCTGATCAGGCGGGCGGGCTAGCTTTCGCGCTGATAGTCAAGTCTGACATCGGGCACGATCGTATAGCCGGGGGGCGAGCTCGGCTTTTAGCGCGATGAAGGGCGGATCGGTTCGGTCGGCTGGGTCGCGAATCCGGCAGGCTGATCAGGCGCCGTCGAACGGCAGGCTTTCGTGTGCGCCGTGTGGGCGGCCCAGTGCGGGCGGGCGGCAAGCTAGGTTGCGCCGTCGTGCGGCATAGCTACCATGGCCGTCACCGTCCGCGGCTGAGCCTTCCTCGACGATAGCGCTCTTCATCGAAGGGTTGTTGGGTTCGCAGGAGCCGATATGCAAGACGGCAAGCGTTGCGGGCCAATGCCACCCGGGCTTGGATCGGGGCCATGCCGCGGGCGCGGAGTTCGGCGTTGCGCGCGGCGAAGGACGGCGAGCTGATCGACAGTCCCCAGGCCATGCCCATCAACGCGTCTCGGTGTTCAGCTAGGCCCTGTCGGGATATTCGGCCACGGCGACGCAGGGTTGCCGACTGGTAGAGGGCGGGTGCTAAGCCGGTCGCCGAATACAGATGCTCAGCGTCGGGAAAGCGCGCAATAGGCAGGCTGAACGCCGCGAACGCGGCAGCGCGGGTGACTGCAACTCCAGGCAAGGTGGTCAAGATCTGGCCCTCCGTGGCAGCCAGCAACTCGCTGAGCTCGGCGTCAAGTGAGGTGATGTCAGATTGCAAAGCCCGATAACGGTGCAGGTCTCGGTCCAGTCGCCGGGCACGTCGTTCGGCGTCGGCCGGCGGCGACAGACATCCTCGCCAGCGGTGTGCCCAGTACTCGGCGCTGGCGTGGGTCATCCGGCCGGGAGCCCGGGCCATCAGTGACCCCAACCTGGGCGGGCGACCGGCAAACGCGGCCGCACAGCCCAACACCGCCAGCCCCGTCGGGGAAGCCACCGGTAAGGCTCGACCGTGCCCGGCCGGGGCCGACAGACCCGGGCACAACGCATTCAAATGGGCATGCAACCGCTGCTGGGCGACCTTACGGTCAGTCACCAAACCACGACGATGGCGCACCGCGGCCCGCAACGCATCCACCGCCGATTCCTCACCGTAGTGTCGGCCGCGTCCCTGGCGGGCCAGATATGTCAACGCCGCGCAGTCGCGGTCATCTGTCTTAAACCGTGCCGATCCCAATTGCATTCGCGCAGCCCTGGTTTCCGACGGCGCGAACATCCGCACCGAACCCGGGTGACGCCGTTCCAGCTCGCTAACCCACGAGCGATGCAAATCGCCGGTCGCTTCGACCGCTATCACCGGCTCCGCAGCGTCACGCTCAGCCAATAGACGCTCCAGGACGTGCACTCCCTCACGCGACACCGGCAACGACACCGGCTCCGCCAATAGGCCAGCCCCATTACTCACCCAAACCCGGTTCAGCACCTTTCCCGGATCCACCGCAACGATCACCGTCGCCGGATCAAGGGCCACGCCCAACATCGACATGAACCGCCTCCTCTGATCGAACCCCCACCAGAGTCCGCTCAGTTACAGCTCATGACCTATCAGCTACGGTTCCCGTACTCGACCCTGTTGAGCACCGACGATGACGGATCGCCCCCCGGGAGTGGCGGCCTGGTGTCCTGTTGCACCATCAGGGTGATCCCGAAGATCGCGGCCGCGCCCAGCAACAGACCAACCACCACGCTCGCAGCGGCGGGCGCAATGATCCGGTTCATCGATGGCTCCCTGGCGTTTACGGTCGTGACTTTGACAAGCTAGCAGAAGAGCAGGTCTCCCTAGGGTCTCAGCCACGGCGGCAGCTTGTTCACGCAATCCTGCGGGCCGTTGCAGGGCAGGCAATGCCCGTGGTAGCAGCGGTCGCCGTATTCCACCAGGTGGGGCCCGGACTGACTCGGTATGCCATGGGCGGGTGGCGCGCCGTGCTCCACGGCGAGCGTGACACCGATGGTCGCGGCGGTTCCGATCGATAAACCCGCCACGATGCTGGCCGCCGCGGCCAGCGTGAACCCCGTCATCGCTGGCTCCTAGTTGTCCCCCCGCTAGTGGCCAACGTACCTGCGTCGTGCGCCCGAGACTGGGACAAGACGCCTTTCGGCGCGCCCCGGATCCGGAGACCGGGCCCCCGCCATGACAACATGTCCCGATGGCTTTTGCGCGCACGCTGGCTGTGCTCACGACGGCTTGGACGTTGGGGGTGCTGATGGCGGCCTGCGGTCACAACGCCGCACGGCCCCCCGCCCAGTCGTCGACCAAGGTGACAGGCGCTCCCGCGCCACCGGTCTGCGCTGACCCAACAGCCGTGCCGACGGCGATAAAGTCCACTCGCGACAAGCTGGCCCAGCTGGTGATGGTGGGCGTCAAAGACGCCGACGACGCCCGAGCCGTTGTCGCCACCTACCACGTCGGCGGCATCTTCATCGGGAGCTGGACAGACTTATCGATGTTGACCAACGGCGCGCTGGCGGACATCGCCCGCACTGCGGGTCCCCTGCCGCTGGCGGTGAGTGTCGACGAAGAGGGCGGCCGGGTGTCGCGGTTGCAGAAACTCATCGGGCCGGCGCCGTCGCCCAAGGAGCTGGCTGCGAGCCAAACCGTCCCGCAGGTCCACGATTTGGCACTCAACCGCGGCCAGGCGATGAAAAAACTGGGCATCACCATCGACTTCGCCCCGGTGGTCGACGTCGTCAACGGCGCGCCCGACGACAGCGTGATCGGGGACCGCTCCTTCGGCTCGGATCCGAATGCGGTCACCGCCTACGCCGGGGCATATGCCCAGGGCCTGCGGGACGCCGGCCTGCTGCCGGTGCTCAAGCATTTCCCGGGGCACGGACACGGCTCCGGCGATTCGCACAAAGGCGGGGTCACCACGCCGCCGCTGAGCGAGCTGGAGACCAACGACCTGCTGCCCTATCGGACACTGGTGACCGCCAGCCCGGTCGGAGTGATGGTGGGTCATCTGCAGGTTCCCGGGCTGACCGGTGACGACCCGGCCAGCCTGAGCCCCGCAGCTATGCAGCTGCTGCGCACCGGCAAGGTTGGGGATTACGTTGAGCCACCCTTCGACGGCCCGGTGTTCAGCGATGACCTGTCCAGCATGGCCGCGATCTCAGACCGGTTCGGCGTGGCCGAGGCGGTGCTGAAGACCTTGCAGGCCGGCACCGATATCGCGTTGTGGGTCACCACCGATCAGGTGCCCGCGGTTCTGGATCGGCTGGATAAGGCGCTGGAGGCGGGCGAATTGAAGATGCCGGCGATCGACGAGTCGGTGGTGCGGGTGGCCAAGATGAAGGGCGTCAATCCGGGGTGCGGGCACTAGCGCCGGTTTGGGCCGGCGGGGCGATTGTTTACCCTGGATTCAGATCGATGGGCCAGAAGGGCATTCAATGGCAGGTGGTACCAAGCGGTTGCCGCGTGCTGTCCGCGAGCAGCAGATGCTCGACGCCGCCGTGCAGATGTTCTCGGTCAACGGCTACCACGAGACCTCGATGGACACCATCGCCGCCGAGGCGCAGATCTCCAAGCCGATGCTGTATCTGTATTACGGCTCCAAGGAAGACCTGTTCGGCGCCTGCCTGAACAGGGAGATGAGCCGGTTCATCGATGTGGTGCGCGCCGATATCGACTTCACCCAGAGCCCGAAGGACTTGCTGCGCAACACCATTGGGTCCTTCCTGCGCTACATCGACGCCAATCGCGCGTCGTGGATCGTGATGTACACCCAGGCCACCAGCTCGCAGGCGTTCGCCCACACCGTGCGTGAGGGGCGTGAGCAGATCATCGAACTGGTGGCCGGACTGCTGCGGACCGGTACCCGCAGCCCCCGCTCGGACGCCGAAATCGAGATGATGGCGGTGGCGCTGGTGGGCGCGGGTGAAGCGATAGCCAACCGGCTCAGTACCGGCGACACCGACGTCGACGAGGCGGCCGGGCTGATGATCGACCTCTTCTGGCGCGGGCTGAAGGGCACACCCGCGGATCGGGATACCGGCTCCAACGTCGCTGCCGGCTAGCGCTGCCGCGCGCCGGCGCCGCGGGTGGCATACATTCGTGCCGTGGCTCGATCGCCCGCCCGGCCCCGCCGCGACCTCGAGTTCTTTTGCGCGGTAATCATCGTCGGTTTGCTGGCCGGGGTAGCCGGGCTGTCGACGACGTTCGTGCTGCGCTTCGTCCAGCACCTGACCTACCACTACAGTTTCGGCACGATGCTCGCCGGCGTCACCGGCAGCAGCCCGGTCCGCCGCGTGCTGGGGCCAATGATCGGCGCCGCGTTGGCAGGGCTCGGATGGTGGATCCTGCGGCGCAGATCCGAAGTGCCGCCGCTGGCGCCGACCATCGCCCGCCACGATCGGATACCGCGGCTGACGTGGAGCATCGACGCCGTGCTGCAGGTGCTGCTGGTCGGATCCGGGGCATCCCTTGGCCGCGAAGGCGCTCCGCGCCAATTCGCTGCGGCCCTGGGCGATTTGGGGACCGGATGGCTGAGGCGGCTCTCGCCCCGCGACCGCGAGATCTTGCTGGCCTGCGCCGCCGGCGCCGGACTCGGTGCGGTCTATGCGGTTCCGCTGGCCGGTGCGCTGTTCTCCGCGCGGATCCTGCTGAACACCTGGCACCCGCGGGCGCTGGGGGCGGCGTTCCTCACCTCCAGCCTGGCGGTAGCGATCGGTGCCGCCATCACCCGCGATCAGCCCAACCTGCGGTGGCCGATTGAGGAGTCGACCTACCTGTTCACCGCTCACGGGCTGATGTTGGCGCCGGTGACACTGGTGGTCGGGTTGGCGTTCAACCGGCTCATCAAGGTAGCTAAGCCGGCCCGCCTGATGCGCAGTTGGGTGCTGGTCCCGGCGCTCGCCGGCGCCGGGCTGGTGATGGGGATTTGCTCGCATTGGTGGCCCGAGTTGCCCGGCAACGGCCGCAGCATCCTCACCGTCAGCCTGGCCAGCGGCATGACGCTCACCTCGGCGGCCGCGATCCTGCTCTTGAAACCCCTGCTGACCGCGTTGTTCCTGCGCGCCGGCGGGGCCGGCGGACTGCTCACCCCGTCGCTGGCCACCGGCGCGGCGGCGGGGTCGGTATTGATCCTGACCATCAATTGGCTTGCCGGGACGCACCTGCACACTCCGGCGATCTCGCTGGCCGGAGCCGCCGGGGTGCTCGCGGTCACCCAGGGCTCACCGATCTGGGCGGCGATCTTCGTCTGGGAGCTCGCCCACCCCCCGCTGTGGCTGTTCTTCGTCTTCCTGCTGACCGCGACCGGCTCGCACGGACTCAAGGTCCTCTTCACGGGTCGCGGCGCCACGCACGCCGGCTAGTGGCGATCGCGAAGCGGGTCGCCACCCTCAGGACTAGAGCGGTCGGACGACGCCGGTCAGGTGGGGGTACCCCTTGGCGATATTGCGCAGCGCGAGTTTCCAACCGTCGTCACCTTCGTCGACGTAGAACCCCGCGGTGGCGGGCAGGACCACCGGCTTGGCGAAGCGCACCGAATATCTCACGGCATCCGGAAGCCGGGCTTCGATGTTGGCCAATACCGCTGCGGCACTGAACATCCCGTGCGCGATTACAGTTGGGAATCCGAATAGCTTGGCGGCGATCGGGTTGGTGTGGATCGGGTTGTGATCACCGCCGACGACGGCGTAGCGGCGGATCCGGCTGGGTGTTATCCGCAGCACGGCGTTGGGTGGGGGAAGCTTGGGGTGCTTTTGCGGCGGCGGCTTGGGCTCGTCGGACAGGCTGGTGCGTTGCTGATGCAGGAAGGTCGTCACCTGATGCCACGCGATGTCGTTGCCGACGCTGACGTCGGTGACCAGATCGACCAGCAGGCCCTTGCGGTGTTCGCGGAGATTCTCGGCATGCACCCGCACGCCGACCGTGTCGGTGACCGCGATCGGCTGATACTGCGTGATGTGGTTTTCGGTGTGCACCGCTCCCATTGCGGCGAAAGGAAAGTCGAAGCCGGTCACCAGCGACATCACCGTGGGAAAGGTCAGCGCAAACGGGTAGGTCAGCGGCACGTTGTTGCCATACCGCAGACCGGTGACCGCCGCGTACGCGGCGACGTTTGTGTGGTCGATGGGTAGTTCCTCGACGGTGACCGTGCGGCTGGGCAGCTGGTTTCCGCGGGGTACGAGCGGCAATGCTCCGGCAGCCGCCCGAAGCATATTTCTCAGGCCGCTTGGTTGGTTCACTACGGTCTCCTCGAGCTTCGTCTGCGACTCATGCGCCCAGCATCTGCTGGCCACAGACGCGAATAACGTTGCCGGTCACCGCGTTTGAAGCCGGGCTGGCGAAATAGGCGATCGTCTCCGCGACGTCGACCGGCTGGCCACCCTGTAGCAGCGAGTTCATTCGGCGGCCCACCTCGCGGGTGGCCAGCGGTATGGCGGCCGTCATCTGGGTTTCGATGAATCCCGGTGCGACGGCGTTGATCGTGATGCCCTTCTCGGCCAGTCCCGGTGCCAGCGCCTGGGTGATCCCGATCATCCCGGCCTTGGTTGTCCCGTAGTTGGTCTGTCCGCGGTTGCCCGCGATGCCGGCGATCGATGAAAGCCCGATCACCCGGCCTCCCTCGCCGATACTGCCGTTGCCCACCAGCCCTTCGGTAAGCCGTAGGGGGGCAAGAAGATTGACGGCCAAGACGGCGTCCCATCGGGCGTCATCCATATTGGCCAATAGCTTGTCTCGAGTGATACCCGCGTTGTTGACCAAGATGTCGGCCCGCCCGCCGTGGTGATCGCGCAGGTGCTCGCTGATTTTGTCGACGGCATCGTCTGCGGTGACGTCGAGCCACAGCGCGGTGCCACCGACGCGGCTGGCGGTTTCGGCCAGTGTCTCCTCGGCGGCCTCCACATCGATGGCGACGACACGCGCGCCGTCCCGCGCGAACACCTCGGCGATGGTCTCGCCGATGCCACGGGCAGCACCGGTCACGATGGCGATCTTGCCGTCCAGCGGGCGGTCCCAGTCGGCCGGTGGCGCGGAGTCTTGCGCCCCGACATAGCAAACCTGGCCGTCGACGTAGGCCGACTTGGCCGACAGGATGAACCGCATGGTGGATTCCAGGCCCGTCGCGGCCGGCTTCGCGTCCGGCGCCAGGTACACCAGCGCCACCGTGGCGCCACGACGCAGTTCCTTGCCCAGCGAGCGGGTGAAGCCCTCCAGCGCGCGCGCAGCGATCCGCTCGTCGGTGCTGGCGGCCGCTTCGGGGGTGGTGCCGACGACCACGACCCGCCCGCAGCGGCCAACGTTGCGCAGCACGGGCGTGAAGAATTCGTGCAGGTCCTTGAGCCCGGCGGGCGTCGTGATACCGGTGGCGTCGAAAACCAGCCCGCCGAATGAATCAGCCCATCGCCCACCCAGGTTGTTGCCGACCAGGTCGTAGTCCTTGTCCAGCGCCGCGCGTAGTGGCTCGGCGACCCTGCCCTCACCTCCGATCAACAGGGATCCGGCCAGTGGTGGATCACCCTGCCGATAGCGGCGAAGTGTCTCGGGTTGCGGAACACCAAGTTGCTTGGCCACAAAGGAACCGGGGCCGGAGTTGACAACCTGCGAGAACAGATCGGACGAGCGCTTGGGAGCCACTGAGCTGCCTTCCGTGTTCGGGCGTGCCTTTGCATAGGCCTCATACAGTCACCGTATCCACGACGAACTTACTGCAGAGTAAGAAGCGTCAGAACAGTGGGTAGTATGGCCTTCGACGGCGTATACCCCAAAGTGATATACCCCGGAGACACACGGAGAAAATAGTGGCCCCTGCAGGTTCTGAGACCAGCCCGTCTAGGCAAACCTCTCGGAAAAGAGTCGCCGTGCTGGGCGGCAATCGCATCCCGTTCGCAAGATCAGACCGCGCCTATGCCGAGGCGTCCAACCAGGACATGTTCACCGCGGCGCTGGGCGGGCTGGTGGACCGGTTCGGCCTCGCCGGCGAGCGACTGGGCGTTGTGGTCGGCGGCGCTGTGCTCAAGCACAGCCGCGACTTCAATCTGATGCGCGAATGCGTGCTGGGGTCGCAACTGTCGCCGTACACGGCTGCGTTTGACCTGCAGCAGGCCTGCGGGACCGGCCTGCAGGCGGCCATCGCCGCGGCCGACGGTATCGCGGCCGGCCGCTACGAAGTTGCCGCCGCCGGCGGGGTGGACACCACTTCGGATGCGCCGATCGGTTTGGGCGACGACCTGCGCCGCAACCTGCTGAAATTGCGGCGATCCAAATCCAACGTGGAACGGCTCAAGCTGGTGGGCACGCTGCCTGCCAACCTCGGCATCGCAATACCGGCCAACGCCGAGCCGCGCACCGGGCTATCAATGGGCGAGCACGCCGCCATCACCGCCAAGCAGATGGGCATCAAGCGCGTCGACCAGGACGAACTGGCCGTCGCCAGCCATCGCAACATGGCGGACGCCTACGATCGAGGCTTTTTCGACGACCTGATCACGCCATTTTTGGGGCTCTACCGCGATGACAACCTGCGGCCCGACGCCAGCGTTGAGAAGCTCGCAACGCTGCGACCGGTTTTCGGGGTGAAGGCCGGCGACGCGACCATGACGGCGGGCAATTCGACGCCGTTGACCGACGGCGCCTCGGTCGCGTTGCTGTCCACCGAGCAGTGGGCATCCGAACACTCACTGGCTCCGCTGGCCTACTTCGTGGATGCCGAAACCGCTGCGGTGGACTATGTCAACGGAAACGACGGCCTGCTGATGGCTCCCACCTACGCGGTGCCCCGGCTGCTGGCCCGCAATGGGTTGAGCTTGCAGGATTTCGACTTCTACGAAATCCACGAGGCGTTCGCCTCGGTGGTGCTGGCGCATCTGCAGGCGTGGGAGTCCGACGAGTACTGCAAGGGGCGGCTGGGCCTGGACGCCGCGCTCGGATCGATCGATCGGTCCAAGCTCAACGTCAACGGCTCGTCACTTGCCGCCGGCCACCCCTTCGCGGCCACCGGCGGACGGATCCTCGCTCAGGCTGCCAAGCAGCTTGCCGAGAAGAAGGCTGAGCGAAAAGGCAACGGGCCGCTCCGGGCGCTGATTTCGATTTGCGCTGCCGGCGGCCAGGGCGTCACCGCAATTCTGGAGGCGTGAGCCGGCGCGGCCAGCCGCCTGGACGATTTTCTCCTGGGCCGGTTAGTAACCCGAACAAATGGGTATCTGGTGGTTCGGATAGCCCCGTGTTGTGGTCTGACCCCCGACCCCGACGGCAATACGGGGCATCCCTGCAAACGACCGCCGGTCAGCGAAGACGGGCGTACGAAAAGGGCCGCCGCTGGAGTGAGGGGATCCAGCGGCGGTCTTTTGGGATTTCCGGGCCTTTCGGACGACGCGCCCAGAGGCGCAAGACCCCCGCTTCACTGTGAAAGCGGGGGATCTTGTTTGCACTTACGACCTTTAGAACGCGGCTTCGTCGAGCTCCATGATGTCGTTGTCCAGCGTGTCGATCACCTCGCGGGTGCTGGTCAGCAGCGGCAGGAAGTTCTTCGCGAAGAACGACGCCACCGCGATCTTGCCCTCGTAGAAGGACCGCTCCGCGCCGCTGGCGCCACCGTCGAGCGCCTGTACGGCCACCGCCGCCTGGCGCTGCAGCAACCAGCCGATGATCAGGTCGCCCACACTCATCAGGAAGCGCACCGAACCCAGGCCCACCTTGTAGAGGCTGGTGACGTCCTGCTGGGCCGCCATCAGGTAGCCGGTCAGCGTGGCCGCCATGGCCTGGACGTCGGCCAGTGCCTTGGCCAGCAGCTCGCGCTCCGCCTTCAGCCGGCCGTTACCGGTCTCGCTGTCGACGAACTTTTGGATCTCACCCGATACGTGGGCCAGCGCCACACCCTTGTCGCGGACGATCTTGCGGAAGAAGAAGTCCTGCGCCTGGATGGCGGTGGTCCCTTCGTAGAGGGAGTCGATCTTGGCGTCGCGGATGTACTGCTCGATCGGGTAGTCCTGCAGGAAGCCCGATCCACCCAGGGTCTGCAGGCTCTCCGTGAGCTTCGCGTAGGCCTGTTCGGACCCGACGCCCTTGACCACCGGCAGCATCAGGTCGTTGATCTTGGCGGCCAGGTTGACATCCACGCCGTGCACCACCTCGGCGACCGCCGCGTCCTGGAGGGTCGCGGTGTAGAGGTACAGCGCACGCAGACCCTCGGCGTAAGCCTTCTGGGTCATCAGCGACCGGCGCACGTCGGGGTGATGCGTGATGGTCACCCGTGGCGCGGCCTTGTCGGTCATCTGGGTCATGTCCGAGCCCTGCACCCGGGACTTGGCGTACTCCAGCGCGTTCAGGTAGCCGGTCGACAGCGTGGCGATCGCCTTGGTGCCGACCATCATGCGGGCCTGCTCGATGACCTCGAACATCTGCGCGATGCCGTTGTGCACCTCGCCGACGAGCCAGCCCTTGGCGGGCACGCCGTGCTGTCCGAGCGAAAGCTCGCAGGTCGCCGAGACCTTCAGGCCCATCTTGTGCTCGACGTTGGTGACGAACACACCGTTGCGCTCGCCGAGCTCGCCGGTCTCGAAGTCGAACAGGAACTTGGGCACGAAGAACAGCGACAGCCCCTTGGTGCCGGGACCGGCGCCCTCCGGGCGGGCCAGCACCAGGTGGAAGATGTTCTCGAACAGGTCGCCGGAGTCACCCGAGGTGATGAACCGCTTGACGCCGTCGATGTGCCAGGAGCCGTCCTCCTGCTGGACCGCCTTGGTGCGCCCGGCGCCCACGTCAGAGCCGGCGTCCGGCTCGGTGAGCACCATGGTCGAACCCCAGCCGCGCTCGGCCGCAATCACGGCCCACTTCTTCTGCTCCTCGGTGCCGAGGTGATGAAGAATCTGGGCGAAACCTGCGCCGCCGCCATACATCCATACCGCCGGGTTGGCGCCAAGAATGTGTTCGTTCAGCGCCCACATCAGCGCCTTGGGCGCAGGGGTGCCGCCCAGGTCCTCGTCGAGGCCGACCCTGTCCCAGCCGGCTTCCTGGAGTGCGTGGACTGACTTCTTGAACGACTCCGGCAGTGTCACCGAATGGGTCTTCGGGTCGAACACCGGCGGGTTGCGGTCGCCTTCGACGAACGACGCGGCGATCGGTCCTTCGGCCAGTCGGCTGATCTCGGTCAGCATTTCGCGGGCAGTGTCGGCATCCAGGTCGCTGTACTCGCCTTGACCTAAGGCCTTGTCAACGCCCAGCACTTCAAACAGGTTGAATACCTGGTCGCGGACGTTGCTCTTGTAGTGGCTCACTACATTCCTCCTCGTTGAGAATGCCACCTGTGGTTGGGCACTAGGGCTAAGTTACCCACCAGTAACAGCGCTAACCTATACCCGTCAGTAACTTAAACGCAACACAGTGTGAGCTAAATTTCACTACCTAACTAACCAACCGGTTGGGTTCCCGCTGATCGAGACAGTGGCATGCCACTTGACCTGCGACGATGATGGATGAGTGCCAACTGTGCCGAGCGTCACTGCGCTGCCCGTAGTCGACCTGCAGGCAGCCCCAGGCTGTCTACGCGACAACCTTCGCGAGGCAGCCCACGAGGTGGGTTTTTTCTATCTGACTGGCCACGAAGTCCCCGCGGCGCTGGCCGCCGGAGTGCTCGAGGTGGCGCGTCGGCTGTTCCAGCTGCCGCAGGCGGACAAAGACGCTGTCGCGATGGTGCACAGTCCGCATTTCCGCGGGTACACCCGCCTGGGCGGCGAGCTGACCCGCGGCGAGGTGGACTGGCGCGAGCAGATCGACATCGGACCGGAACGCCCGCCGATCGGCGGGCCCGGCAAGCTGGACTATCTGTGGCTGCAGGGCCCCAACCAGTGGCCCGCCGCGCTGCCAGAGTTGCCCGGGATCATCGACGAATGGGACGCCGCGCTGACCGGGGTGGCCCGCACCCTGCTCCGGCATTGGGCGGCCTCGCTGGGCAGCCCACCCGACGTGTTCGACTCGGCCTTCGCCGGAACGCCCGCCACGCTGATCAAGATCATCCGTTATCCCGCCCGTGCGGCCAGCTCCCAGGGCGTGGGTCCGCACCGGGACTCCGGGGTGCTCACGCTGCTGTTGGCCGAGCCGGGCAGCCGCGGCCTGCAGGTACGTCGGCCCGGCCCGCAGGAGTGGATAGACGTGCCTCCGTTGGAGGGAGCGTTCATCGTCAACATCGGCGAGCTGCTCGAGATCGCGACGGGCGGCTATCTCCGGGCCACCGAGCACCAGGTTGACCTGCGCGAGCCGGCGACCGAACGGATCTCAGTGCCGTATTTCTTCAATCCACGGCTGGACGCGCGGATACCGGTGCTGTCGCTGCCGGACGAACTCGCGGCGCGCGCCGATCGGGTGGACGACCCGTCGGACCCGATCTTCTCCGTCTATGGTCGCAACGCATGGAAAAGCAGATTGCGCGCGCATCCGGATGTGGCCGAAGCACACGGACACTCGGCGGGTAGGGTCGACTGAGATCAATCCGTCCTCGGCTCAAGGGGCGAATGTAGTTCGGTGAACTCCAGCAATCTGACACCGTCGTCACTGCGTGAGGCCTTCGGTCATTTCCCGTCCGGGGTGGTAGCCATCGCCGCCGAGGTCGAGGGAATCCGGGAAGGCTTGGCGGCCAGCACCTTTGTCCCGGTGTCGCTGGAACCGCCGCTGGTGTCGTTCTGCGTGCAGAACATTTCGGAGACGTGGCCCAAACTCAAACGCGTGCCGATGCTGGGCATCAGCGTGCTCGGCGAGGCTCATGACGAGGCCGCGCGCACCCTGGCCGCCAAGACCGGGGACAGGTTCGTCGGTCTGGAGACGGTGTCAAACGAGACGGGTGCGGTCTTCATCAAGGGCACCAGCCTGTGGCTGGAGAGCGCGATCGAGCAACTCATCCCGGCCGGGGACCACACCATTGTGGTGCTGCGGGTCACCCAGGTCACCGTCGATCCCGAGGTGGCGCCCATCGTGTTCCACCGCAGCATGTTCCGCCGACTCGGCGCCTGAACCTCGCTAAGGGCGGTTGCTGAGCTCTTCCCGATAGCCCTCGATGCGCTGCTCGATTTCGGCCGCGTCGTCATGCCGGCCCTCCTTGTGCGCGAGTTCGGCGCGGATGGACAACTCTCGGATCGCGGTTCGAATGTCGTTGATGCTGGTGGTTTCTCGCATACGCTCCGGATACCCGGTGCGACCGTGGCCTAACGCCACAACGCGAGTTAGGCGCTCAGCGCCGGAACAGCTTGTTACCCAGCCACACCACTGGATCGTATTTACGGTCGACGACCCGCTCTTTCATCGGGATCAGCGCGTTGTCGGTGATCTTGATGCCTTCCGGGCACACCTCGGTGCAGCACTTGGTGATGTTGCAGTAACCCAGCCCGTGCTCTTCCTGTGCCTGGTTGCGCCGGTCGCGTGTGTCCAGCGGATGCATGTCGAGCTCGGCGATCCGCATCAAGAAGCGCGGTCCGGCGAACGCCTTTTTGTTTTCCTCGTGGTCGCGGACCACGTGGCACACGTTTTGGCACAGGAAGCACTCGATGCACTTGCGGAACTCCTGCGACCGCTGGACGTCGACCTGCGCCATCCGGTATTCCCCCGGCTGCAGCTCCTTAGGTGGTGCGAAAGACGGGATCTCGCGCGCTTTTTCGTAGTTGAACGAGACGTCGGTGACCAGGTCGCGAATCACCGGGAACGTTCGCATCGGGGTGACGGTGACGACCTCGGTCTCGTCGAATGTCGACATCCGGGTCATGCACATCAGCCGTGGTTTGCCGTTGATCTCCGCCGAGCAGGATCCGCACTTGCCCGCCTTGCAGTTCCAGCGCACCGCCAGGTCCGGCAGCTGCGTCTGCTGTAGCCGCAGGATCACGTCAAGCACGACCTCGCCCTCGTTGACCTCGACGGTGAAGTCGCGGAGTTCGCCGCCGGCTTCGTCGCCGCGCCACACCCGCAGGCTCGCGTTGTAGGTCATTAGCTCTCCGTCCTTGGGGTCCGTCCGGGATGCTCGGCCAGCTCCTCGTCGGTGTAGTACTTCTCCAGCTCGGAGATCTCGAAGAGCTCCAGCAAGTCAGGCCGCATGGGTATCTGTGGCTCGTGGGTGACGATGATGCGGGAATCGCTCGAGTCGCCGTACCCTACGCGGCACACCAGCAAGGTCTTGCGCCAGTTGGGGTCCATGCCGGGATGGTCGTCGCGGGTGTGGCCGCCGCGGCTTTCGGTGCGTTCCAGCGCGGCCTTGGCCACGCACTCGCTGACCAGCAGCATGTTGCGCAGATCGATGGACAGGTTCCAACCCGGGTTGTATTGGCGATGCCCCTCGACCTGCACGTTCCGGTAGCGCTTCCAGAGCTCGTCCAACAGTGTCAGCGCCTTCTTGATCTCGTCCTCTTTACGGATGATGCCGACCAGGTCGTTCATCAAATACTGCAAGTCCATGTGCAGCGCGTAGGGATTCTCCGGTGCCGAGCCGTCTTTCGGCCCTTCGAAGGGCGCCAGCGCCACCTCGGCCGCCGCGTCGACAGCCTCCTGCGAGACCGCCGGGCGGCTGCCCAGCGCTCGCACGTAGTCGGCGGCGCCCAGGCCGGCCCGCCGGCCGAACACGAGCAAGTCTGACAGCGAATTGCCACCCAGCCGGTTCGAACCGTGCATGCCGCCGGAGCACTCGCCGGCCGCGAACAGCCCGGGAACCGTGGCCGCTCCGGTGTCCGCGTCGACCTCGACCCCGCCCATCACGTAGTGACAGGTGGGCCCGACTTCCATTGGCTGCTTTGTGATGTCGACCTCGGCCAGCTCCATGAACTGGTGATACATCGACGGCAGTCGACGCTTGATGTCCGCGGGCGTCAAACGCGACGCGATGTCGAGATACACCCCGCCGTGCGGGGTGCCCCGGCCGGCTTTGACCTCCGAGTTGATCGCGCGCGCTACCTCATCGCGTGGCAACAGGTCCGGGGTGCGACGGGCCGAGTCATTGTCCTTGAGCCACTGGTCGGCCTCTTCTTCCGTTTCGGCGTACTGGCCCTTGAACACGGGTGGGATGTAGTCGAACATGAACCGCGTTCCCTCGGAGTTCTTCAGCACTCCGCCGTCGCCACGAACACCCTCGGTGACCAGAATTCCTTTCACACTCGGCGGCCACACCATGCCCGTCGGGTGGAATTGGACGAACTCCATATTGATCAGCGTGGCGCCGGCCCGCAGCGCCAACGCGTGCCCGTCGCCGGTGTACTCCCAGGAATTCGACGTCACCTTGAACGACTTGCCGATCCCGCCGGTGGCCAGCACCACCGCGGGGGCCTCGAACAAGACGAACCGGCCGCTTTCGCGCCAGTAGCCGAACGCCCCGGCGATCGCGCCCTGGTCCTTGAGCAGCTCGGTGATCGTGCATTCGGCGAACACCCTGATCCGCGCCTCGTAGTCGCCGAGCTCGGCGTAATCCTCCTGCTGCAGCGAGACAATCTTCTGCTGCATGGTGCGGATCAATTCCAGCCCGGTGCGGTCGCCTACGTGCGCGAGCCGTGCATAGGTGTGCCCGCCGAAGTTGCGTTGACTGATCCGGCCGTCCTTGGTGCGGTCGAACAGCGCGCCGTAGGTTTCGAGTTCCCAGACCCGGTCCGGCGCCTCCTTGGCGTGCAGTTCGGCCATCCGCCAGTTGTTCAGGAACTTCCCACCGCGCATCGTGTCGCCGAAGTGGGTGTTCCAGTTGTCTTTTGGGTTGCTGTTGCCCATCGCGGCCGCGCAGCCACCCTCGGCCATCACCGTGTGGGCCTTGCCGAATAGGGATTTGCAGACCACCGCGACCTTGAGGCCGCGTTCGCGCGCCTCGATGACCGCACGCAACCCCGCGCCGCCGGCACCGATCACGACGACGTCGTAGGAGTGCCGTTCGACCTCAACCATGAAACCTCGCTCAGCCTTTTTCTGATATTCCTGAAATGGCTTTTCAGCCAATAAATCTCAAGTCGTCGATGGCGCCACTGGCCACCAGCATGACGTAGAAGTCGGTAAGTGCCAGGGTTCCCAGCGTGATCCACGCGTATAGCTGGTGTCGCGTGTTCAGCTTGCTGACCTGCGTCCAGATCCAGTACCGCACAGGGTGCTTGGAGAAATGCTTGAGCCGGCCGCCGGTAACGTGACGGCACGAATGGCACGACACGGTGTAGGTCCACAGCAAGAGCACGTTGACCACCAAGACGATGTTGCCCAATCCGAAGCCGAAACCGGTGGGCGAATGAAAGGCGATGATCGCGTCGTAGGTGTTGAGGACCGAGACCACCATTGCGAAATAGAAGAAGTATCGGTGGCTGTTCTGGATGATCAGCGGAAGCCGGGTTTCACCGGTGTAGTGGGCGCGCGGTTCGGGCACCGCACACCCGGTGGGCGACTGCCACACGGACCGGTAATAGGCCTTGCGGTAGTAGTAGCAAGTGATCCGGAACCCGAGCAGAAACGGTAATACGATGGTTCCCAAGGGAATCCACCACGGGAAATGCCCGAACCAGACACCCAAGTGGTTCGAGCCGGGCGCGCAGGACGCACTGACGCATGGTGAGAAGAAGGGCGTCAGGTAATGGTATTCAGGCACCCAGTAATTGCTGCCCAAGAACTGCCTCGCGGTGGCGTAAACAATAAACGCCAATAGCCCGAGGTTCGTCACCAGCGGCGCCTGCCACCAGCGGTCGGTGCGCAGGGTCCGCTCGGGTATTTGGGCGCGGCCAGGCGAGAAAACGCCGGACGCAGGACGGTTCGCCGTGGGTGCGCTCATCTAGTGTTCCTCTTCGAACAGGGCTGTCAGGTCGAAGAGTACACAGAGAGAGCCCTCCTTTATTAGGGGGGCTTGGTCGTTACGACCTGTTGTGACCTCCGACACCCTCGTCGTCGACATCGCGCCAGAAGTCTCTGTCGTAATCGGTGTCGGGAATGGCGATCTTCTCGCCGGAGTGCTGCACGGTGGCGCGGGCCAGGTCCAATTCGGAAACGTCGTTATCGAGTAATTCGACGTCCGTGAGGATCCGATCGGCGTCGATGATGATGCGGCGCATCGCCGGGCTGTCGCCGTATCGCCCCTTCAGCGCGGCCACGCACCGCCGCAGGCCGCCGATGAGATCGTGAAGTTCGGCGAGTTCAGTAGCTGCGGCGGACAACGGGATCTCCTCGAAGACGGTGTTATGGATCACAATACGCTTCCCGATACTATCCACTGCGCGGACCCGATGTGACCCAGACCGCATCGGGCGACCTAGGAAGCAGGCACTCCATGGGAACTGCGTCAGGTCAAACCACGCCGGCCGAACTTGCATTAGCGCTGCTGGAACTGCATCAGCCAGGCAACCCGGTGATCCTGCCGACGGTGTGGGATGCCTGGTCGGCGCACCTTGCCACGGATGCCGGCTTTGCCGCTCTCACCGTGGGTAGCCATCCGCTGGCGGATTCGATCGGCAAACCGGACAACGAGGGCATGTCGTTCGAGGATGTGCTCACCCGGGTCGCCCAGATCACCGCGGCGGTCGACGTCCCGGTATCGGTGGACATCGAATCGGGCTACGGGCTGCCGGCGGCGCGCCTGATCGAGGGCCTGCTCAGCGTGGGCGCCGTCGGACTGAACATCGAGGACACCGTGCATTCCGAGGGCAAGCGGCTGCGGTCTGCCCGTGAGCACGCCGAACTGGTAGGTGCGCTGCGGTCGGCCGCCGATGCGGCCGGGGTGCATGTGGTGGTCAACGCCCGCACGGATGTCTTCCTGCGCCAGGACGGCGACCCGGCACACACCGTCGACCAGGCCGTGGCGCGGCTGACAGAGGCCGCCGCGGCCGGTGCCGATGTGCTCTACCCGGTGGGTCGCCACGACCCGGAAACATTGCGACGCTTGACCGCCGAGTTGCCGCTGCCGGTCAATGCGATTGCGTTGCCCGACCAGGACGACCCGGCGTCCTTTGCGCCGCTGGGTGTCGCCAGGATCAGCTTTGGTCCCTTTCTGCAGGCCGCGCTGGCCGGACGGGCCAGGGAGATCCTGGCCCGCTGGGGCTAACTTAGATCCGCTCCAGCATCCGGTGCGGCCGTCGGAGCGCCCGGCTCACGGGATCATCGCGAGTGGGATCGCCCTGACCCCGTGGACGCTGCGGTGGGTGTGCGATGAGTTCGCCGACGTCGGGAGCCTGCTCGCATCGCTGGCAGACGCGATCTTTTCCGATCACACCTCCGCATCCCGCGTGCCGGTAGGTCCGCCTGCTGGGCTTGTCCAGGTAGTTCTCGTTGCCCCACGTGATCATTGACCAGATCATCGGCCACAATTGCCTGCCTTGGGCCGTCAACTGGTACTCGCCCGACTCCTTATTCAACACACCTTGCGCCACGAGGAACGCCAGCCGATCGGACAGCACGGCTTTCGGCATGCCGAGGTGAGCGCGAAAGTCACTGAATCGTCGTACACCGTAGAAGGCGTCGCGCACGATCAGCAGGGTCCAGCGTTCGCCGACGATCTCAAGGGACCGCGCGATGGGGCAGCTCTCAGCCGGGTATTCGCGGGGCAGCGCCACCCCACCAGTATCGCATCTTGTTGGTTCGGTCACCGAACCGTATACTCGAAAACTGTAAGTTCGTTCACCGAACCACAGGGCCGGGTAGGGTTATGAAGGCAATCCGTTACGAACGCTTCGGCGGGCCAGAAGTACTTGAGTACCTCGACCTTCCGGACCCTGTGCCCGGTCCGCGACAGCTGCTCATCGAGACCGCCGCGATCGGGGTGAACTTTCCCGACATCCGCGAGCGACTCGGTGTCTACAACAAGGCGGAGACCCGGGTGGGCGGAGTGCAGCTTCCGCAGGTTGGTGGCCTTGCGGTCGCGGGCACCGTGGTCGCGACCGGTCCGCAAGCTTCCGTGCAGGTGGGCCGCCGCGTTGTCGCGCTGATGAAGAAGGGTGCGTACGCCCAGCTCGCCGTGGCCGACGAAGCGCTGTGCGCGGTTCTCGACGATGACGCCGACCTCGCAGCCCTTGCGGGTTTCGCGGCCCAGGCCGCCTGTGCGCACCTGCTGCTGCAGGCCTCGACCACGCTGCTGGCGGGTGAGTCGCTGCTGGTGCACGGCGCGGCTGGTGGTGTGGGCAGTCTTGCGGTGCAGATCGCCAAGGCACTTGGTGCCGGGCCGGTTATCGGGACGGCCAGCACCGCGGAGCGGCGCGAGTTCGTTATGGCCCTGGGCGCCGACGCGGCGATCTCTTACGGCGAGCCCGGATGGACCGAGCAGGTGCTCGAGCTGACCTCGGGCCGTGGCGTCGACGTCTTGATCGAATCGATCGGTGGCGACGTGTTCGAGCAGAACTTCGACGCGCTGGCCACCTTCGGCCGCTATCTCTTGCTCGGTTCCACTCGCGGCCCGGGGGAGCCATTCGCTCCGCGTCGGTTGATGACGAAATCGCAAGCCCTGATCGGCTTCTATCTTCCGGTGTTCTACGACCGGCCGGAGCTGATTGGGAACGCGCTACGCTTCCTCGCCGACGGCATCAAGACCGGGCAAATCAAGTCGCGGGTGGACGAGGTGTTGCCCCTGAGCCAGGCCGCCGAGGCGCATCGGCGGCTGGAAAGCCGCGAGGTGCGCGGCGTCATCGTCCTGGACCCGACAAACGAATCTTGAGGAATGTCATGACAACTAGCGTTGAATCAGCCAAATTCGCGGTCGTGCCGCACGCGATGAATCGCATCGACGTCTCCACCGGCGTGGAGTTCGACGAGTTCATAGCGGCCTTCGAGAAAGCGGCGCCGCCGTATGACCCGGCGACGGTGGCCGAGATCGTCGAACGGGGTGGCAGCTGGGACGAAGTCCTTGCCGCGGCGGCGATCAACGCACCGAATGACCTGATGGTGTACGCCAAGATCGACGCGTTGCCGCTACTAGGCCTTGCGGGCCACGCGACCAAAGCGGCGGAGTACCTGCTTGGCAACCACACCATCGCCGAGACGATGTTCCGCCACGACCCGAGGGCGCTGCTCTATGCGCCGCTGCGGCTGCTGATCTACGCCGACGCCGACGGCAACGCGGTCTTCTCAATGGACCAGCCCAGCGCGGCGTTCGGCAGCCTTGGCATCGCGGAGGTGACCAAGGTGGGCGAGGGTCTGGACCGCAAAGTGGTGAACCTGTTGCGGCTCATCGGAGTTGACGCCGGTCGGGCGTTCGGGGTCTGAGACGCGAAGAATCCGGCGGAGCCGATGGCCCCGCCGGATTCATTGTTCACTGCGAGTTACTTGGTGATGGCGATCTTGTGCGCCTGGGTTCCGGCGTACGCACCGGTGACCCGTACGGTCAGCACGCCCGCGTCGTACGAAGCCGCGATGGCCTCGCTGGTGACGTGCGCGGGCAGCTGGAACGACCGGCGGAACGATCCGTAGCGGATCTCCCGCAGGCTGCGGCCGTTCTTTTCCTCCGCGTGCTCGTCGCGGTGTTCGCCGTGGATTACCAGGCGGCCCTTGTCCACCTCGACGTTCACGTCCTTCTCGACGTCAACACCGGGCAGTTCCAGGCGGACCACCGCGTCGTCGCCATCCTTGACGATCTCGGCGGCCGGGCTAAAGCCACTGGTCACAGGCTTGAACCAGTCCGCGGTCGCGGCGGGGCCGAAAACGTCGCGCACCCACCGGTCGGCGTCCCAGGCCGGGCGCGACCACAATGCGAGGTTGCTCATGGGTTTCTCCTTATGCTTCCTTGTGAGTTAGCTGTGGCCGGCGCCTTGCCGGCCCGCTATTGTTAGAAACATGAGTCGACCACGCTAAAGTTCCACCTGGCTGTTCACCAGGAGCGAACAGGCATCACACAGCTTCCTCGAAAGGCGTGAGGCCGTCGTCACACCGGCGTCACAGTTTGCGATTTCTCGGTAATTTCGCGCCCGTACCCTCAAACTCGTGTTCCCAGTCGGAATTTCGCGCGCGCACTGTGCTGTCCGTCACATCGTTGTGGTGGGCCACGGCATGGTGGGCCACCGGCTGGTCGAGGCCTTGCGTGCCCGTGACACCGGGGGATCCTGGCGGATCACGATTTTGGCGGAGGAAGCCGACGCGGCATACGACCGGGTTGGCCTGACCTCCTATACCGAGAGCTGGGACCGCGACCTGCTGGCACTGCCCGGCAACGATTACGCCGGTGACGAGCGGGTTCGCTTGCTGCTGCGCACCCGCGTCACCGAAATCGACCGCGCCACAAAGTCGGTGGTCACCGCCGACGGCCAACGCGTGAGCTACGACACCCTGGTGCTGGCCACCGGTTCCTATGCTTTCGTCCCACCGGTTCCCGGCCACGACCTGCCCGCGTGCCATGTGTATCGCACGCTTGACGACCTCGACGCCATCCACGCCGGTGCCCTGCGCACGTTGCAGGCCGGTCACACCGATGCGGGGGTGGTGATCGGTGGCGGACTCCTGGGACTCGAGGCTGCGAATGCGCTGCGCCAGTTCGGGTTGCAGACACACGTCATCGAGATGATGCCGCGATTGATGGCCCAACAGATCGACGAGGGCGGGGGCGCGCTGCTGTCCCGGATGATCACCGAACTCGGGATCGCCGTACACGTCGGGACGGGCACCGAAGCCATTGAATCCGTTGAGCATTCGGACGGCTCGTCATCGGCGCGGTTGCGCCTGAACAACGGGGAAGTCATCAATGCGGGCGTGGTGATCTTCGCGGCCGGGATTCGGCCGCGCGACGAGCTGGCGAGGTCGGCCGGGTTGACGATCGCTGACCGTGGTGGCGTGCTCACCGACTTGTCTTGCCGGACAAGCGATCCTGACGTCTACGCGGTCGGCGAGGTGGCCGCCATCGAGGGCCGGTGTTACGGCCTGGTCGGGCCCGGTTACACCTCCGCCGAGGTGGTGGCCGACCGGCTGCTGGATGGCACCGCGGAGTTTCCCGAGGCGGACCTGTCGACAAAGCTCAAGCTGCTGGGCGTCGACGTCGCCAGCTTCGGCGACGCTATGGGGGCCGCCGAGAATTGTCTCGAGGTCGCCATCAACGACGCAGTGAACCGGACTTACGCCAAGCTGGTGCTCTCCGACGACGCCAAGACCCTGCTCGGTGGGGTGCTGGTGGGCGACGCCTCCTCGTACGGGGTGTTGCGTCCCATGGTCGGCAGCGCGCTGCCCGGGGATCCGCTGGCGCTGATCGCGCCGGCCCAGTCGGGCGGGGGCGCTGCGGCGTTGGGGGTCGGGGCGCTGCCGGATTCGGCGCAGATCTGCTCGTGCAACAACGTCACCAAGGGTGAGCTGAAGTGTGCGATCGCCGACGGGTGCGGCGATGTTCCCGCGCTGAAGGCGTGCACGGCGGCCGGCACGTCGTGCGGGTCGTGCGTGCCCCTGCTCAAACAGCTGCTGGAAGCCGAGGGCGTGGAACAGTCCAAGGCGCTGTGCGAACACTTCAGCCAATCGCGGGCAGAGCTTTTCGAAATCATTTCCGCGACCGAGATCCGGACTTTCTCGGGGCTGCTGGAGCGCTTCGGCCGCGGAAAGGGTTGCGACATCTGCAAACCCGTGGTCGCCTCCATCCTGGCCTCTACTGGCTCCGATCACATTCTCGACGGCGAGCAAGCCTCGCTGCAGGATTCCAACGACCACTTCCTGGCCAACATCCAGAAGAACGGCAGTTACTCGGTGGTGCCGCGGGTCCCCGGCGGCGACATCAAGCCGGAGCATCTGATCTTGATCGGCCAGATCGCGCAAGACTTCGGGCTCTACACGAAGATCACCGGCGGCCAGCGGATCGACATGTTTGGCGCCCGGGTGGACCAGCTGCCATTGATCTGGAAGCGACTGGTCGACGGCGGCATGGAGTCCGGCCACGCCTACGGCAAGGCATTGCGCACCGTGAAGAGCTGCGTGGGCAGCGACTGGTGCCGCTACGGCCAGCAGGATTCGGTGCAGCTGGCTATCGACCTCGAACTGCGCTACCGCGGCCTGCGGGCGCCACACAAGATCAAGCTGGGCGTCTCGGGTTGCGCGCGGGAGTGTGCCGAGGCCCGTGGCAAGGACGTCGGCGTCATCGCCACCGAGAAGGGCTGGAACCTCTACGTCGGCGGCAATGGCGGCATGACCCCCAAACATGCCCAGCTGTTGGCCAGCGATCTCGACACCGAGACGCTGGTGCGCTACATCGACCGATTCCTGATGTACTACATCCGCACCGCCGACCGGCTGCAACGCACCGCGCCGTGGGTTGAATCGCTGGAGGGCGGGCTCGATCACGTACGCGAGGTGGTGTGCGAAGACTCGCTGGCTCTGGCCGCCGAATTCGAGGCCGCGATGGAGCGGCATGTGCAGAACTACAAGTGCGAATGGAAGGGCGTGCTGGAGGATCCGGACAAGCTGTCGCGGTTCGTCTCCTTCGTCAACGCCCCGGACGCCATCGACGAGACGGTGACATTCACCGAGCGCGCCGGACGCAAAGTTCCTGTGCCTATTGGCATCCCGCGGGTCCGCTCGTCATGAAGGAGGTACTGTGACGCTTCTCGACGACATCCAGGTGTGGACGACCGCCTGCGCATACGACCGCCTCATTCCCGGTCGTGGCGTTGGCGTCCTGCTGGATGACGGCAGCCAGGCGGCGCTGTTCCGGCTGGACGACGGGTCGCTGTACGCGCTGGGTAACGTCGATCCGTTTTCCGGCGCGGCGGTTCTGTCCCGCGGGATCGTCGGCGACCGTGGGGGTCGCGCGGCGGTCCAATCGCCTATCCTGAAGCAGGCTTTCGCGCTTGACGACGGTTGCTGTCTGGACGATCCGAGGGTGTCGGTGCCGGTCTACCCGACGCGCGTCACACGCGAGGGCTATGTCCAGGTCGCCAGGGTCGCGGCCTGAACTCACTTGCCGATATCACCGACGAGATAGCGCTGCATCGTCGGGCCGATCGCGTCAACGAGCTGGTCTACCGACATTGAGTGCATGGGCTCGGACCGTATTCCATAGCGGAGGATGCCCAAACCGACGAGCTGAGAGGCACATAACGACGCCCGGATGGCGATCTTGTCCGCCCCCAACATCTTGAGCAGCGGGTTGAAGACCGGGCCGACGAACATGGACTGCACGATTTCGGCGGTTTTGGCCAGCCCGGTGGATGCGAGCGCACTGGCGGCAAAGGGACCGCCGCCGGCCGCATCCCACGTGGTAATCAGCATGCGCAACGTGCGGCGGCCTACCTGATTGACGCTGCCGGTGACGATACGGTCGATGAACTCCGGTGTGCCGAACGGCAAACGCAGCATCTTCGCCACCGGGTCAAGGATCCCCCGGGATGGCTCTTCGCGACGGGCCATGGTGCCAGGATCGCCCGGATGCGAGCAAAGATCAAGCTCTGTTGGCGTCGGCGCGCCTCGCGAGCAAAGCTTCGCATCGATGCGGCAACGCCGATTGGAATCGGCTGGCAATCAGCCGCGCCAGCCCGGGATGGGTGCCCAGCGGCCGGGTGACGATGTCGGCGCCGGACGCGCGCAGCACTTCCTGAAACAGGCCGTCCGCCAGCAGATAGGAGACGACCACGACGCGTCGCCCGCGGCGGCGCGCCCGTTCCACGGCCTCGCACACATGCGGATCACCGGTGGCCGCGAATCCCAAGTCCACCGATGATCTGGTCAGCGCCGACACCAGCGCCGCGGTGATGCGCAGGTCGGCGCGCGCTCTTGGATCCGATGTGCCCGCCGCCGCGAGGATGACCGAATCACCCGGACGCCAACCGGATTTCACCAGTTGTTGTGCGACTATTTGCGCGATCTCTCTGCTCGGCCCCAAAGCCGGCGTGACGGTGGCATTCGGGTGTCCGCTGGCCGCGACATGGGCGGGCAGATCGGTGCGGACATGGTATCCGCGGGCCAGGAACGCCGGCACCACAACGGCAGGACGGCCAGCACTGGAAAGCACCTCGCTGGGTGTCGGTCCCAACACGTCGACGAACGCCACCTGCACCGTGCGTTCGACGAGCGCGCTCACGTTAGCCGCAAGATCGCCGATCATCGCAACACCACCCGGCCTGCGGGTCCCGTGCGCGGCCAGGATCAGACTCATGAGACACCTGCCGGGACATCGACCGCAAGCCGATAACCACGCTTGACCACCGTTGCGACAATGTTCTTGTCACCCAAGGCTGTTCGAAGCCGCAGCACAGCCGTATCGACTGCGTGGGTGTCGTTGCCGTTGCCGGGCAGCACACGTAACAAGGCATTGCGCGCGACGACGTCCCCGGGACGTTGCGCCAGCGCACGCAATATCGCCATCCCGGACGGAGACAGCATCTTGATCGAACCATTTACCAGCACGCAGGTTCCGCGGATATCGACCACGTGGCCGGCGACCTTCACGGTGCGCGAGCCCAGCAGCGGTAGCTGCTCGGTAATATGCCGGGCCAAGGCTCCCAACCGCATTCGCTCGGGCGATGTCGTAGGGACGCCCTTTCGGTTTAACGGTTGGGAGGTTACCGGGCCAACGCACATCGCGTGCACGTCGGTGCGCAGTGCTTCCAGCAGTTGATCCTCGATATCCAAGTCCCGGCTGCGTTCCAGAACCGCGGCCGCTGCGGGTGCCGATGTGAAGCTGACCGCATCGAATTGCCGTCGTGCAATCCCGCTGACCAACTGGTCGAACTCGCCGCCCAATGGTGTTGACTTCCACCGATACACCCGGATGGGCACGACTTCGGCACCCGCGGCACGCAATCCGCCGATAAATTCCGGGAATGGGTCCCAAGCGTCGGCAGCGCCGTGCAGCTGGATGGCGATGCGCGTGCCAGATACATCTGATTCGAGTAGATACTTCAGCACGTCGTGTGAGGATTCGGATTTCGGGCACCACTCCTCGTGCAGCCCGGCGGCGCGCAGCGCGCCGGTCGCTTTGGGCCCGCGGGCCACGATCCGAGCGGACGACAACGCCGCGATGAGCTGGTTGGCGAGCCCCCACCCCTCAGCCGCGGCCAGCCAGCCGCGAACGCCGATGCCGGTGTGCGCCACCAGAATGTCGGGCGGCTCGGCGATCAACGCCACGGTGTTGCGGTGCAGTTCATCATCGTCAGGCAGCGCGATCATGTTGATCGCGGGCGCGCTGCAGACCTCGGCGCCCTGGCGGCCGAGTAACGCGCACAGCTCCTCGGCGCGGCGCGCTGACGTCACCGCAATCCGGTAACCCGTCAGTGGCGCAGAGTCTGGCTGGGCCATAACACCTGTGTATGCCCGGCAGATTTCCGCCGCGTTACCTCCAAATTGCTGACGCATTGCCCACCACTGAGGTCCCGATTACACCCGCGCGAGCTTGGATTCGGTCTTCGCCGCGGGCATATCAGCGGCCGACACTGGGCGGCGCACATACATCCGCCAGGTCAGCAGCGCGGCGACGACATAGGAGGCCGTGCAGAGCCAGTACGCCGACGTTCCGGTGCCGCCGCGTTGGTAGGACTCGCGCAGCGCCAAGTTGATTCCCGCACCGCCGAGAGCGCCGACGGCAGCGCAGAAGCCGATCAGCGCTCCTGACATAGCCCGAGACCACTCTCGGCGCTCCGCTTCGCCGACATCCAACGAGCGGCTGCGCGCCTCGAAGATCGACGGGATCAGTTTGAACACCGACCCATTGCCCATCCCGGACAGAATGAACAGGACCATGAAGCCGGCCACGTAGCCAGCCATTGTGACCGAACTCGCACCGGTGGCGTGGTCGACGCTGATGCCCACCAGCAGCCCGGCGCCCAATATCATGCCCACGAGAACGCCGAAGGTAACGCGGCTACCGCCGTAGCGATCGGACAGCCGCCCACCGTATATCCGGGCCAGTGACCCCAGTAACGGTCCCACGAACGCGATCTGCGCGGCGTGTAGCGACGCCTGGCCGACGCTTTCGCCGCGGGCCGACAAGTTGATCTGCATCACCTGCCCGAATGCGAATGCGAATCCGATCCAGGAGCCGAAGGTGCAGACGTAGAGCAGCGAGATCACGTAGGTGTCGCGGTCGAACAGGATCGAGCGAATGTGGTCCACCTCGATAGCGTGATCGAGATTGTCCATGAACAGCGCCGCCGCGACGCCGGCGATGGCCAGCAGCACAAGATAGACGGCGCACACCAAGTACGGTGCCTGGTGGCCCGCGGTGGCCAGCACCAGCAGACCGACCAATTGGATCACCGCGACACCGAGGTTGCCGACGCCGGCGTTGATCGCCAGCGCCCTGCCCTTGAGTCGCTGGGGATAGAACGCGTTGACGTTGGCCAGCGATGCCGCGTAGTTGCCCCCGCCGAGTCCGGTCAGCGCCGCGCACACCATATATGGCCACAGCGGTAGCCCCGGGTTGGCCAGCAGCACCATCGTGCCGACAGTCGGGATCAGCAGCACCAGCGCCGAAAACGTCGTCCAATTGCGGCCGCCGAAGCGAGCGATTCCCAAGGTATAGGGAATACGCACACCGCCGCCGACCAGAGTGGCAACAGCCCCCAGCAACAGTTTGTCGCCGGCGGAAAAGCCGTAGACGGACGCCGGCATGAACAGTGCCATCACAGACCACAGCGACCAGATCGAGAAGGCTACGTGGTCGCCCGCCACCGTGCAGAGCAGATTGCGGCGAGCGATTTTGTCGTTGCCGGCTCCCCAGGCCGCTGTGTCTTCGGCGTTCCAGTTCTTGATGCGATGATTGCGGCCTTTGCGGGTTGCAAGACGCCGCAAACTGGCATGCATACAAATCCCCTCGTCGAGTCGTCCCATCACCGCGCTCGGCCACTGTCGGGCTGGGCGCCTCAACATGAAGAGGGCTGCGCTGCCGTCTGTTTCGATCTCACATTAATAGCGTGATGACAGTCAACTCAGTTCAATCCATATCGGCTGAAAGTTGAATCTCAGTTATCTGGCAAGTCGCTGAGCGCCTAACAGACTGAACAAAACCCGCAGGTGGCGAGACCCGATGCGTCGAATATCACAGTCCCTAGCCGGCCTCTAGACGTAAGCCAGGTCGACGGGTGCGGCAGCGTCGAGAGCGACCTGGTCATCGATCCGAGCGTTCGCCGCAAACGGCCGGCGCACGTATATCGCCCAGGTCAGCACCGAGGCTGCCACATAGAACAACGCGAACGCCCAGAACGCCGCTGTAGCCGTGCCGCTGTGCAAATAAGACTGCCGCAGAGCAAGATTGACGCCAACGCCACCGAGCGCACCGATCGCCCCGGTAAGGCCGATTAGTGCACCGGACATGGAGCGTGACCACTGCCGGCGCTCGGATTCGCTGACTTGTAGCGAGCGGCTCCGTGCCTCGAAGATCGACGGGATCATTTTGTACACCGACCCATTGCCGATGCCGGACAAGATGAACAGAGCGATGAACCCGCTCACGTACCCGATCATCGTTGCGACGGAGGTCGGTCCAGCGGTGTGGTGGTGACCGAAAGTGCTTGTTAGGACCAGGATTCCGGCGGCCAGGATCATCGAACAGAAGACGCCGAGGGTGACCCGGCCGCCGCCGATGCGGTCGGCGAGCCTACCGCCGTACACCCGTGACAGCGACCCCAATAATGGGCCCAGGAAGGCGATCTGGGCGGCATGTAGCGACGCCTGCGCCGCATTTTGACCGCCGGCGATGAAGTTCATCTGCAGCACCTGGCCAAATGCGAACGAAAACCCGATGAATGATCCGAAGGTGCCGATGTAGAGCAGCGCGATCACCCAGGTGTGCCGCTCGGACAGCACCGCGCGCATCGTGCTCATCTCGATGCGGTAGTGCTGCAGGTTGTCCATGTACCGCGCCGCACCGATTGCCGCGATCGCCAGCAGCACAAGGTATACCGCGCACACCCAGTAGGGCTGCCGGTTGCCGACGGTCGCGATCACCAGCAGGCCGACCAGCTGGACCATCGGCACTCCGAGGTTGCCGCCACCGGCGTTGAGCGCCAGTGCCCAGCCCTTGAGTCGTTGCGGATAAAACGCGTTGATGTTCGTCATGGATGACGCGAAGTTACCGCCGCCGAGACCTGCCAGTGCCGCGCACACCAGGTAGGGCCACAGCGGCAGACCGGGATTGGCCAGTAGCAGCATGGTGCCGATGGTCGGGATCAAGAGCACCAGCGCGGAGAACACCGTCCAGTTACGCCCGCCGAACCTCGCGGTGGCAAACGTGTAGGGGAATCGCAGGCATGCCCCGACCAGCGTCGCGGTGGCGCCCAGCAAGAACTTGTCGCCCGCGGAAAAGCCATACACCGACGCGGGCATGAACAGCACCATCACCGACCAGATAGACCAGATCGAGAATCCGATGTGCTCGGCGGCCACTGACCAGATCAGGTTGCGACGGGCGATCCGTTTGTTGCCGGCTTCCCACGCCACCTTGTCTTCGGGGTCCCAGTCCGAAAGGACATGCGAACGGCCCAGCGAGATTCCCATGCGACTCCAATCGTCACCGCTGTTGACGATCACGCTAGGAATCCTTTGTTGCCCGGGCGCTGCGGGCAGTGACCCGGGCGTGAATTTCCGCTCACCAATCCGGAATTGACCGTGTGAGGACCCGGGCGCACGCGTCTATCCGTGTGGCGTGCACCACAATCAGGCCCCTACCAAACGTCCCCTGCGCGCCAATCGCACATCAATTCCGCGGAGGTGTCCAGGCTGATCCCCACCGGCAGCACGAACACCGTTCCGTCGTCTTGGGGCGTGCGGGTCGGACCCGTGGGGGTTAGCACCGACGTCGGGCCATGCCACGGCAACCAGCCGCGCGTCGCGTACATCCTGCGGGCACGGATCGAGGAACTGAGGGCGCCGACCTGGTAGGCGCCGCGCATCACCTGCTCGACAGCGTCTAGCAGCGCGTGCACCATCCCTTGGCCGCGGCAGTCCTCCCGTACCGCGACACCTTCGACGTAACCGCAGCGCAGCGCGCTGCCACGGTAGACCAGTCGCCGCTGGACCACCGCGGCGTGCGCAATGATCGCGTTGTGACGCCAGATCACCGCGTGCATCCCACCCAGCGCATGCTCCCAGTCGGTCTCGCTGAAGTCGCCGGCGAACGCTTCGGTGACCATCTGGCACATGCGCTGGCGAGTGTCGCTGTCGAGATCGGCGGTGTGGACCAGGCGGGCGGTATGTACCTGGGTGTGCACCCTTTCTGTTTACACCCCGTGCACCGGGTTTGCTCTATGAGAGCGGGGCCGTGCCCAGTGCAACCGCACGTACTGGCCGGGCCGCACCTGGGCGACCTTGTCGATGTCCTCGTCGATCACCACGCCCACGACCGGGTAGCCGCCGGTGACCGGGTGATCCGGCCCCAGGATTACCGGTAACCCGTTGGGCGGCACCTGAATCGCGCCGCGGGTGGTGCCCTCGCTGGGCAGCTGCCGGTCCGGGTAGCGGTAACGCAATGGGCGGCCCTCCAACCGCATTCCGACCCGGTCGCTGCGGTTGGAGGCCATCCAAATCGTGTGCACTAAGGCGTCGGGATCGACGAACCAGTCGTCGCGTGGTCCGGGTACCACCAGCAGTTCCACCAGATGTGTGGAGATCGCCGCCACCGGGGCCTGGTCGAGTTCGGGATAGTTGTTGGCGTGCTCGCCCACCGGCAGCTCGTCTCCGGCCTGTAGCGGCGACGGGCCGATCGCCGACATCACGTCGTAGCTGCGCGAGCCCAGCACCGGCTGCACACGGATGCCGCCGCGCACCGCCAAATATGTGCGCAGTCCGGCGCGTGGGGCACCCAGCGAGATCACTTGACCGTCGCGGACATGGCGAATGCTATTGGTGCCGAATAATTTTCCATTCACCGTTGGGTTGGTGTCGGCGCCCGTCACCGCGATATCGACGTCGCCGCCGCGGACCCGGGCCGAGAAACCACCGAACGTCACCTCCACGGTGGCGCGGTCGTCGGGGTTGGCGACCAGTCTGTTGGCCAGCCTGTGCGAGCGGCGGTCGGCGGCTCCGGACCGCCCGACGCCAAGGTGGGCCAGCCCGGCCCGGCCCAGGTCCTGGACGACGGCCAGCGGTCCTGTGCGCAGGATTTCCAGCGTTATCACGGCTTGCTCCTTCAGGTCCTTCACACTGCCCGGAACTGAACCCACATGCCCTGCGTCAGCAACGCGGGACTGGGGCGCTCGATATCCCACAGCACCGCTTCGGTGTGGCCGATGAGCTGCCAGCCGCCCGGCGACTGACGGGGATATATCGCGCTGAATTCGCCGGCGAGGGCGACCGAACCGGCCGGCACCGAGGTTCGCGGATCAGACCGGCGCGGCACCCGCAGGCGGGGGTCGCCGTCCACCAGGTACGCGAAACCTGGTGCGAACCCACTGAATCCGACCCGCCACAAGGTTGAGGTGTGCGCGCTGATGACCTCTGCGGTGGTCAGCCCGGTGTGGCCGGCGACCTCGGCGAGGTCCGGGCCGTCGTAGACGACGTCGATCACCACATCGGCGCTGCGGTCCGCCGGGGTGTCCTCGTCAGCGGCGACGCGCATCTTGCGTAGCCGCTGACGGATGACGCCTTGGTGGCGGGGACCGTCGAGCTTCACCAGCACGGTGCGGGCGGCCGGGACGATGTCGGCCACACCGGGCAGTGCCGCCGCACGCAACGCGTCCGCCCATGCCAATACCTCTGCGGTGCTGCCACATTGCACCATCAGCGCTTGGTCGCCGTAGTCCAGGACCGTGTTGCCGACCAGGTCCGTCGGCAGGCCCTTGGAAAGGTCGCTGGTGAGGTCCGTCACGCTCATTACTCGACGGTAACCCCGCAATCGGGGTCGGGCGAGTGGATCCCCAGGGATTTTCGAGCACTGCCAGAGGTGCCTTAGCAAACGCTCAAACAGGCGGGATCTAAACCAGGATCTTGCTGATTAGCGGGGGGAGTTGATCGGCGACCAACGGATAGCTCAATGGCGACGAGAAAGCGATCGCGGCCGCTTGTTCCTTGGAGGTGAAGATGTGGCGGTTCTGGGCGGTCGCTTGCGAAGCGGCCACGTCGGGGTCGGCCAGCAGCACCTTTTGGTCATCCGGACTTTCCGTCGTCCAGATCACCACGTCGGCGGAATCAAGCACCGCTTTGATGTGATCGCGTGGGATGACGGCGCGGTGATCGGCGCCGAAAGGTTTGACGCTGTCGGCGATGACCAGACCCATCTGGTTCAGGAAGTCGGTCCGCCAGCCCGCCAGGGTTGCGACAACAGTGCCTTGCCAGAGTGCACCCTGCATCAGCAATGCCTTCTTGCCCTGCCACTGTGGATTCTTCTGGGCAACGGCGGCGAATTGCTTGTCGACGGCATCGATCAGTGACTTCATCTGGTCGGCCTGAAACACCGCCTGGCCGACCGCTGTGGCCTGGTCCTTCCACGGCTCGAAGAACGCGTCGCCGTCGGACTGCGGGACGGTCGGGGCAATGGCCGAAAGCTTCTGGTAGGTATCGGCGTCCACGCCGGCATTGATCGCCACGATCAGGTCGGGTTTCAGTCCGGCGATCTGGTCGATGGCGATCCCGTTGTCCAGGTTCAACACCACCGGCTGCGCCCCGCCGAGCTTGGGCTGGGCCCACGGCCACACCGCGAAGGGCTGGTCGCCCCACCAGTTGGTCACCGCGATGGGCACCACGCCCACCGCGAGCAGGTCGTCTTGCTCGGTATAGCCCGCACTGACTACGCGCTTAGGCGGCTGCGTGATCACGGTCTCGCCGAAAAGGTGGCTGATGGTCACCGATCCGGCGCTCGGGCTGCCGGGCGCGGGTTTGGGCGACGAGCAGGCCCCTGAGACCGCGGCGACCGCGGCGACCCCCGCGGCCCCGGCGAGCTGCAAGAATCCGCGCCGATTCCATTCGTCTCGCATCGCGTGAGAGTATCGCGTACCCGACTTAATATCGCGCGAGAGTATCGCGTACCCGACTTAATTCAGCATTCAGCCCAGCGGCATACCGGCGTCCACAAAGTCAAGGGCCCGATAGATCGTCTCGGCCGTCTGCGGTGCATTGTCGAAGGCGGCCATCATGGCGCCGGTCAGCGCACCGACGAATACCCTGACTTCGAAATCATTTGCGGGGCGCCCGATTCGGCGGCCGATCAACTCGGCCATGACGTTGACGGTGCGGTAGTACTCGTCGTACATCGCGGCCTTGAGCTCAGGTATCGAGAACATCAGCCGCTGCCGGGTGTTTTCGAACTCCAACTGCTCCGCGGGAAGTCGCGCCATGACGTCCCCGTAGGCCCGGCGGATCGCTTCGGTGGGCGACAAGTCGGGCGGCTGCGCATCGAAGGCGGCCAATATCAGCGGGTCCAGATCGTCGGCGAGCAGCAGCGATTCCTTGGACGGGAAGTACCGGAAGAAAGTGCTGGGCGACACGTCGGCGGCTTCGGCGATCTGCTCGACGGTGGTGGCGGCGTAGCCGTTCTCGTCGATCAAGCGAAACGCCTCCCGCCTGATGGCCTGGCGGGTCTTGATCTTCTTGCGTTCCCGCAGACCCAGGGGCTGCTCAGTCGCCTGCATGGGGCAATTCTCCCGCAGGCTCGGCGCCGCGCCTGGAAGCCGGCGGCGTGTACCCCTCCCAAGGGCTGTAGTCGGCGATCAGCTCCTCCTGCGGCGGTCGCTGGTCTACCGGGACGTGCTGCAGGTTGATCCGGATGCGGTACCAGATCGAACTGGGCCCGCGCATGCCGTCGACCAGGACATCGGCCGGCTCCAGCCGCCCCGCGGCGGCGGGGTGCCGGCCGCGCCAGGTGTCCAGCGCGGCCATCGCCTCGTCCTTGGTCTTGGTGCGGGCGATTTCGATGAGCGGCTTCGATGAGACGCGTCTGCCGTCGGTGCTCCCTGCGGCGTTTTTCGCGCCTCTCGGCGCGCGCTCCGGGGGGCCCAGTTCTTCGGCCAGCATCAGCAGCCGGTCGAGGTCGCCGACCGCGTCGTTCATACCCGCCCACGGGTCACCCATTTCGGCGAACCGGCCGGGCACGCTGGCAATGGTGAAGGCCTCGGGCGTGCAGTCGGCCACCTCGTCCCAATGCAGCGGCGTCGACACCCGGGCGTCCGCAGTAGCCCGCACCGAATAGGCCGACGCAACCGTGCGGTCTTTGGCGTTCTGGTTGAAGTCGACGAACACCCCCTCGCGTTCTTCCTTCCACCAGCGGCTGGTTGCCGCGTCGGGCATCCGCCGCTCGACCTCCCGCGCGACGGTCTGGGCGGCCAGCCGCACCTGCGGGAACCGCCAGTGTGGGGCGATGCGGGCATAGACGTGAAACCCCCGCGACCCGGACGTTTTCGGCCATCCGACCAGGCCGTAGTCCTCCAGCACTTCGCGCGCCACCAGCGCGACGTCGACGATCCGCTGCCACGTGACCCCGGGCATCGGGTCCAAGTCGACCCGCAGCTCGTCGGGGTGATCGAGGTCATCGGCGAGCACCGGATGCGGATTGAGGTCGACGCACCCCAGGTTGATCACCCACGCCAGCCCGGCGGCATCATGGATAACGGCTTCCTCGGCGGAAGTGCCCGACGCGTAGCGCAGTTCGGCTACGTCGACCCAATCCGGCCGTTTCGTGGGAGCTCGCTTCTGGAACACCGCTTCTTGGGAGATGCCCTTGACGAAGCGTTTCAGAATCATTGGTCGGCCGGCCACGCCGCGCAGCGCGCCGTCGGCGACGGCCAAGTAATAACGCACCAGGTCGAGCTTGGTATAAGGGCCGGCGCCACCGCCCTGGCCGGCCGGGCCGGGGAAGACAACCTTGTCCGGATGGGTGATGGTGACCTGGCGTCCGGCGACTTCCAGTGACACCGGGCCGGTCATGGGGTTCATGGTAATTCGGGCAAAGTTTCCGGCCGGATTGCGACGTACGTCACATAGGGTGAAAGTCATGCCTAACCTCCTTGGCCTGCCCGGGCAAACCCTGTCCAAGCTTCAGCAATACCTCGAACGCGGCACAGCCGAATTGCACTACCTGCGCAAGATCTTCGAATCGGGGGCGATCGGGCTGGAGCCGCCGCTGAACTACGCGGCCATGGCAGCCGACATCCGCAAGTGGGGCGAGTTCGGCATGCTGCCGTCGCACAATGCCAGACGCGCTCCCACTAAGGCGGCGCTGATCGACGAAGAGGGCGAGCTCACCTACAAGGAGCTCGACGAGGCCGTCCACGCGGTGGCCAATGGCCTCATTGCCAAGGGTGTCCACGGCGGCGACGGCGTTGCCATCCTGGCGCGAAACCACCGCTGGTTTGTCATCGCCAACTACGGCGCCGCCCGGGTCGGCGCCCGCATCATCTTGCTCAACAGCGAGTTCTCCGGCCCGCAAATCAAAGAAGTGGCGGAGCGCGAAGGCGCCAAGGTGATCATCTACGACGACGAGTACACCAAGGCTGTCAGCACAGCCGAGCCCGCGCTGGGCAAGCTGCGCGCGCTCGGGGTAAACCCGGACACGGACGAGCCGTCGGGCAGCACCGACGAAACGCTGGCCGAGCTGATCGCGCGCAGCAGCAAAGCACCCGCCCCGAAGGCGAGCAAACACGCGTCGATCATCATCCTCACCAGCGGCACTACCGGCACCCCGAAGGGGGCAAATCGCAGTACCCCACCGACACTCGCCCCGGTCGGCGGCATCTTGTCGCACGTTCCATTCAAGGCCGGCGAGGTGACCTCGCTGCCGTCGCCGATGTTCCATGCGCTGGGTTACCTGCACGCCACACTGGCGATGTTCCTGGGCTCGACGCTGGTGCTGCGGCGCAAGTTCAAGCCGCCGCTGGTGCTGGAAGATATCGAAAAGCACAAGGCGACAGCCATGGTGGTCGTGCCGGTGATGCTGTCCCGGATCCTCGACGCGGTAGAGAAGATGGACAAGAAGCCCGATCTGTCCAGCCTGCGGATCGTGTTCGTATCCGGCTCGCAACTGGGCGCCGAATTGGCCAGCCGCGCGCTCAGCGACCTCGGTCCGGTGATCTACAACATGTACGGCTCGACCGAGATCGCGTTCGCCACCATCGCCGGCCCCAAGGACCTGGAGCGCAATGCGGCGACGGTCGGTCCGGTCGTCAAGGGTGTGAAAGTCAAGATCCTCGACGATAACGGCCACGAGCTGCCGCAGGGCGATGTCGGGCGGATCTTCGTCGGCAACGCCTTCCCCTTCGAGGGCTACACCGGCGGTGGTGGCAAGCAGATCATCGACGGCCTGTTGTCGTCGGGCGACGTCGGCTACTTCGACGAGCACGGTCTGCTGTACGTCAGTGGTCGTGACGACGAGATGATCGTCTCCGGCGGTGAGAACGTGTTCCCCGCCGAGGTCGAGGACCTGATCAGCGGGCATCCCGATGTGGTGGAGGCCACCGCGATCGGTGTGGATGACAAGGACTGGGGCGCTCGACTGCGTGCGTTTGTGGTCAAGAAGCCTGACGCTGCCGTCGATGAGGACGCCATCAAGGTCTATGTACGCGAGCACCTCGCCCGCTACAAGGTGCCTCGGGAAGTGATCTTCCTCGAGGAGCTGCCGCGCAACCCCACCGGCAAGGTCCTCAAGCGCGAACTCCGCGAGATGGAGGTCGACTAGCGCCTACGGGCCGGGGTTAGCGTCGGGACTCGATGGCGCGGGTGATCTGGGCCGAGAGTTTGGGGTCGACCAGTAGCTGGTCGATGAGGGCGGTGAGGACCTCTTGTCCGGTCACCCGCGCGACACCCAGGCGATCGGCGGCTTCGCGTTGCCAGATGTCGAGGGCTCGGTGCGTGCTGGCGGGGAGGTCGACGGTTCGCCGGGTTCGTTGGCTGCGCGCTGACTGCTGATCGCGTGCTCGTGGGTCGACTGCCGGTTGGCTGAGCACACGTTGGGCGGGCGTTTGTCGGAGTTTGTTCAGGCGCTCGGTGGGCGTCGCGTCGCTCGGTGGCGTGCTCGCCGACATGTGCGTGCGGAACGATCTGGCGCCGGGTTCGATGTGCCCCGGGTTAATCACCACTGC
>Ga0210396_10000162_pt1 | contig 117752 bp, 113 predicted proteins | sample IncBWH17OmetaG_FD_155466 | JGI IMG/M metagenome (GOLD analysis project Ga0210396, IMG submission 155466) | Forest soil microbial communities from Barre Woods Harvard Forest LTER site, Petersham, Massachusetts, United States - Inc-BW-H-17-O ...
CAGGCCTCCGAGACGCTGCCCAACATCTCACTGAGCTTCAGCAAACCCACTTTGTTTTTGATGATCTTTTCGTCGGTACTCATCTGACATCCTCCTGCGCGGTAGCCGCGCGAGTTTATCAAATGTCAGATCAAGTTGAGACTAGGACATCTGACACGCAAAAGCTGTTCAAAATTGCACACGTCGCTTCCTTGGCGTCAACGTTGCTGACCAAGTTGTTTCAACCTTCTTGTCGTTGTCCACTTCCTCAGGCGCCTGCATGACAGGTAACCGGCTGAGAAAAGGGTAAAAAACATAAGAGTTCGACACGATCACAAACTCCAAGCTTGTCGAAGCGAAGTCGGAACTACAAAGGGGGGAGGGTATTCTTTAAGGTCCCCGGTAACGTCAATAGGTGTGTAGGCCGCGCTTTAGACGTTTCTCGGCATCGGCCGTCTAGAAAAAGCTATTCGAACCGCAAGTTCACCACGCGACTCACAACAGGAAGGGCGTATGCCAACGCACGAAATGTTCGTGCAACCGCAGTTCACCGATCTTTGTCAAAACGGGACGACTGGTGCGACAAGGAGTGCCGAGAAGTGTTCCCGATCTGAGGGTTTCGATGGGCGGATCTTCTCATAAGATGGGACTAACCGATGTAAAAATTTGTAAAAATTTTTGCACAGAAATACCCGGCGTCCACTTTCGGGGAGTCGGCGACAGAAGCGATATCGATCTGAGCATGAACTTTGTGGGTCTTGCGTCCACTCGGTGGTCCCGATACCTTGAGGCACAGATTCGCTAGAGACCGAACCATCGACTAGCGACGAGCAAGCAGTTATTGATTGAAAACACTTCTGTGCAGTTTGTCGCGGGGAAACACACAGAGGGAGAAACCATCCAGAGAAACAGTCACCCGTGATATCAGCCCCGCCCGGAGTGTTCGCGCTGTCGAGCGACCGATAGCTATTGGCGGTCACGCTGAAAATGAAAGTCGCTCTCCCCCCGTCAAGCGAAGAACCCTTTCGAACATTGTTGCGATTTGATTTTGCGCTCTTACTGTCCTAAGTACGCGGTTTCTTAGAAGCTTGGAAGGAAATGGAGCTCGAACTGAAGGGGCGAAGCTGTATCCGCAACACGATGACCGATCACGAGCAATTTCCAAACGAGCTCCTTGGGCAGAAGACGCTGTTCATCGAGTGCCGCAGCGAAAATCCACCTCTGCTACTGGACCACTACTTGAATACATCTCGAGACGCCAGCAAGGCTACAGGTCAGAATGCTGAGTTCCTTGCGGGCACTGACACTGTCGGCGACAGCCACATTTTCTTCATCGTGCGCAAGGAGCGGACCTGACACTAGGAGCTGTCGGTAGCTTAATACGGGAGCATCCTACGCGCGGCTCTACGAAAGCTTTGGATAGTGGGGACATCGGTCGCGGATCGCTTGGCGCTCCATCAGATCAGAGGAGACCGGATCGCTGCTCACAAGGGTCTGGTGTCCACCTTTGGGGCTAATTCGAGAGACCAAAAGACGACGTCTCGCCCGCGACCCTACCTCGTTGGGCACCCAAGAAGTGGCGTGAGTTCCAGCTCAAATGCGTGTTTGAGCAGGCACTTTGTTGGTCTTGTCACGATTTCGCGATCTCGCTAGTTTTTACAAGCACGTTCAGGAATAGGTCGAAACCTTGGACCTTCGACAAAGCAAACGCTATCGACTGAGAGCTTCCGTCACGTTTTCGTGGCAGCGCCCGGATGGCAGCACGGTGCGAGGCGAAGGTTACACGCGGGATATCGGCCCATGTGGCGTTTTCGTGCTAACCGGCGACCGATTACCGTCGGGAGCTGCCCTGGACCTGGAAGTCGCCCTTCCCTCTCTAGTTGGACAACGTACGGGCGCGCGTTTGCGGACTCATGGACATGTCGTTCGCTCCGAAGAAGTCGGGTTTGCTGCCGCGGCGGAGATGGGTTTCCGGATGCAGCTGTCCAAAACGACCTCCTCGGAGCAGTCATTTAGTAAAAGCAAGGGCGACGGCACGCACGAAGCGGACAGCAAGGAAACCAAGCACAAGTTTCTGTATTTTATCCCACGTTCTTCGGCGTAAGTAGAAGTTGCTTAAAGGTTTGGAAGGAAATGGATCTCGAACTGACGGGGCGAAGCTGTATCCGGAGCGCAATGACGCAACCGACCACAATCGATTCTGAACCAGGCTCTCTGGCAGAAGATTCCCTCCATAGCGAGATGCTCTGGTACGCGGGCTACACCGCATCCCGGCACGAAAAGCGCGTCGCAGAACATTTCGCGCAAAGAGGCGTCGAACATTTCCTTCCGCTTTATGAAACGATCCACCGCTGGAACAACGGCCGCCACCGGGTCCAGTTGCCCCTGTTCCCGGGCTACATTTTTGTGCGCATCGCATTGCGCGACCGGCTGCGTGTGATCGATGTTCCGGGTTTTGTGCGGCTAGTCGGCTTTAACAGTCTGCCGCATCCGTTGCCAGAAGCCGATATCAACCGGATGAAGGAAGCACTGAACAAGGGCGTACTGGCGGAACCCTATCCCTACTTGACCGTGGGAACTCGAGTAGAGATCCGAAACGGCCCGATGCAAGGCATGACTGGAATTCTGCTGCGCCGGCAAAACAAATGCCGGGTTGTGATTTCGGTCGATCTAATCATGCGTTCGATGGCGGTAGAGGTCGAGGCGAGCGATGTGGTGCAGGTGCGAAGCTCGACTCTCAACGCTATTCAAGGCGCGGCGGGACGCAAGACAACTCTTCATGTCTAGTCTTGAGCCTGCCAACGGGAGTGCTGTCATGAACAAGATTCTACGAGCTGCATCCGTGGGAATCGTCCTTTTGGCTTGCGCGCTGTTCGCCGTGGCCCAAACCGACTCAAAATCCGCAAACAAACTTACCGATAATGCCATCGCCGCAACCGAAAGAACCAACGGCGCCGTGCCGACCGTAGGTAGTGCAGTCAGCGAAGAATTTGTCATTGGAACGGGAGACGTTCTTGCCATCAACGTATGGAAGGAACCGGAGGTTTCACGCGATGTTCCGGTGCGCTCGGATGGACGAATCTCCCTTCCGCTGGTGGGCGAGATCCAAGCGGGCGGACGAACGGCGAAACAGCTGGAAGCCGAGATCAGTGCGAAATTGAAGGACTACGTTTCCGAACCGGAAGTCACCGTGATTGTTAAGGAGATCAAGAGCCAGAAATTCAACGTGCTCGGCATGGTGATGAAGCCAGGTTCCTACGTGCTGACCAATCCGACGACGGTTCTGGACGCGATCGCGATGGCTGGCGGCTTCCGAGATTTCGCCAAGCAGAAGGACGTTTATGTGCTGCGTCGCGCCGCGGATGGCAACCAGACGCGGATGCCCTTTAACTACAAGGATGTTGTGAAAGGGCACAAGCCGACGCAGAACATAGCCTTGCAGTCGAACGACACGATCGTCGTTCCATGAGGTGACATGTGAAACACTTCTTCTTTGTTTTTGTTGCAATCGCAGCTGTTCTCCTGGTGACCTTCGGCTGGGGCCAGGACGCGCATACCGTCCCGGCCTCTGCAATTGCCCCGGAGTTGCCTTATACGGTAGTTCTGACACCCCCGACGCCGGTGAACAGCGTGCAAATGCCACTCACGTTCTCCTCCGACGACTCGCGCAGCAATTTTCTAATGGGTGGTATCCAGGTGGGATCTGGATACAACGACAATGCCTTCGTCACGCCCAATGACCCTGTCAGCAATGTGAGCGTCCTCATCGTCCCCGAGATTGAGATCCGTCAGAGCCGGGAGCGTTGGAATTTGGATTTTGCGTATAGTCCAGGAATCACGATCAATCAGAACTTGAGCGCACAGAACCAGTTTGCCCACAGCCTTAGCTTCACAATGAACTACCGTCTGAGCCCGCACGTCAATCTGCAACTGCACGACAATTTCTCAAAGACCAACAACCTCTTCTCGGGCCTCTTCGGGAGCGCACCTGGACCGGGTCCCCTGCAGCAGTCCAACTCATCCGTGATAACTCCTCTTGCCGACAGCACCGGCAATAACGGCGGGCTCGGCCTCACGTACCAGTTCAGCGCCAGCAGCCTGGTGGGCATAAGCGGCAATTACTATTTCGTGAACTACGCCTCGATCGCGGGTACGACTGGAACGTCTGGATTCATCGATTCCCGTTCCCCGAGTGGAGGCGGCTTCTACGCGCACCGTTTCTCCAACCGGCACTGGCTGGGTGTAACGTACAATTTTCAGCAGTTTATGTTTGATCCAGGCAATCGGACTACCGTGCACGGTATGCTGGGCTTTTACTCGCTCACCCTTAGCTCACACATGACTCTGTCCCTCTGGGCGGGGCCGCAATATTCCACTACCTTCGTAAGCAATGTGCTCGTTCCGCAGCAAAACGCGGGTGGCACGTTGGCGTTGCCATCGCAATGGTCTCCTGCTGGTGGTGCCATGTTCGACTGGCAAGGCAGCCACACGAGCCTGCACGCGGGCTATTCGCGGCAAATCAGCGACGGCGGAGGCCTGGCGGAGGCTGTCAACCTGCAGGAGGCAGTTGCCGAATTCAGGCGTCGGTTGACTGCGCGCTGGAGGGCAAGTGCGGGAGTTGCTTACGCGAGGAACAATCCCCTGCATATCCTGTCTGCAACCGTCCCTCTGCGGTCCTTTCAGGGAAATGCAGGAATCGAATATCGCCTCACCGACAACCTGGGGGTGAGCGTTTTCTATGGACGACAGCAACAGCGCTACGAGTACCCCCTGCTGCCAGTTGCGACCGCCAATCAGAATCGCGTTTGGTTTTCTCTTTCTTACACTTTTGTCCGTCCCCTCGGAAGGTAATCATGCCCGAAGTTCTTGACGATCCATCGTTAGAAAAGACCGACTGGAAGAAACACTTGCGGGTGTTGTCCCGTCGGCGCTGGTGGCTTGGCTTACCCGCCTTCGGAATCTGGATGGCTGTGTGGGTTTTGGCCTGGTTCCTGCCGGCGGTCTACCGCTCTGAAACGGTGATTCTCGTCGAGCAACAGAAGGTGCCGGAGACGTATGTCATGCCCAATGTTTCGGCAGACTTGCAGGATCGGCTGCAGAACATGACCCAACAGATCCTGAGCCGCACGCGCTTGTTGGGCATCATGCAGGATTTCAACCTTTATCCAAAGCTGCGCGCACGCGTCACTGGCGACGAGATGGTCGAACGGATGCGCAAGGATATCCAGGTTGAGTTGGTACAATCCACGAACCCGGGCCGAAGCGGCAACTTGACCGCCTTCAAGGTTGCTTACTTGTCCCGCGACCCGCTGCTGGCACAGAAGGTCACGGCCCAACTCACCTCTTTATTCATTAATGAGAACCTGAAGACACGGCAGGAGCAGTCGGCGCAGACGACCGAGTTCCTTGCCAACCAATTAGCGGAAGCCGGCCGCGGCCTCGCTGAACAAGAAGCGAAGGTGAAGCAATTCAAGAGCCAATATCTGGGCCAACTCCCCGAACAGGTGCAGAGTAACGTACAGATCCTGGCCGGGCTGCAAGCGCAACTCCAGCAGGAGGCCGACCTGCTTGGAAGAGCCCAACAAAAGAGCGTTTACCTGGACGCGTTGCGGACACAATGGCGGACGCGGGAAGCTAGCGTTGGGCCCGCTAATTCCGAAGGGGCGGTAGCGCCACTTGCTCTCGATCAGGAACTGGCCCGGCTGCGGGCTCATCTGGCTGATCTCAGATCTCACTACACCGAACGCCATCCGGATGTCCGGAAGGTCAAAGAGCAGATTGCGGAAATGGAGAAACTGAAGCGGCAGGTAGAAGCAAGAATTGCAGCGGCGCCCGCGAGCGGAACGACGGACGAAACCCGCCACGCGAGTAGCCCTACAGAAATGGAAGTAGAGAGCCAGCTCAAAGCCAATAAGGTGGAGATCGAGAACCGCCAGCGGGCAATCCAGGATTTGCAGAAGGAGATTGGAAGCTACCAGGCCCGGCTGAATATGACCCCGGTTCGCGAGCAGCAAATGGCAGAACTGACCCGCAACTACGACCAATCGCGCAAGAGCTACGATCAATTGCAGGCGAAACTCAACCAGTCGGGGATGGCGACCGATCTGGAGAAGCAACAACAAGGAGAGCAGTTTCGCGTGCTCGACGCCCCGAACCTCCCGCAGAAGCCGTTCTCGCCCAATCGACTGAAGCTGGATTTGATCGGCCTGGTAACCGGGCTAATAGTCGGTATGGTCTCTCTGGTCGGCGCCGAGATGCTCGACGACCGCCTGTATTCGAGGGAAGAGCTCGCGACGATTGTCTCTGCCCCGGTACTCGCGGAGATTCCCCCCTTGGCGACAGCCGCAGAAGAAGGTCAGCAGGCCCGGGCCGAGTGGCTGCAAAGAGGGGTCCTGAGTGTGATGGTGGTGCTGATCGCGGCCGGCTTCGCCTCGACGTATCTGTTCGGGTGAGACATGTATAAGACATTCTTTGGCCTAACCCGAAACCCGTTCGAGATCTCGCCGGATCCCTATTTCCTGTTCGCCACGGCGCGGCACAACGAGGCGCTGGCGTCCATCGTTCATGGCGTGCTGCGGCACAAGGGCTTCATCGTCGTAACAGGGGAAGTGGGGACGGGCAAGACCCTGCTCGTCCGTTGCCTGCTGGAGCTTTTGCGCCGGCAAGACATCGCATCCGCCAACGTCTTCAATCCATGCCTGTCGCCCCTGGAGTTTCTGCGCTACATCGTTGGCGATTTGGGGATCAAGACCGCGCACCAGGATAAGGGTTCATTGCTGCTGGAGTTGAACAACTACCTGATTGCGCGCCATCGAAAGAACACAACGACGGTCCTCATCGTGGACGAAGCACAGCATCTGGAGCCGGAGCTGCTCGAAGAGATTCGCCTCCTGACCAACCTCGAAACGTCGCAGCAGAAGCTGCTTCAGATCGTCCTGGTCGGACAGCCGGAACTGGATCAGAAGATGGACTCCCCCGACTTGCGTCAACTGAAGCAGCGGATCGCGCTGCGCTGTCAATTGGAACCTCTACAGGAAGAGGAAACCAAGAGCTACATCCTGCGGCGGTTGCAGCGGGCCGGCGCGAACGTGCCCGCCAACACGATGTTCCCGGCAGAAACAATCGCCAGTGTATATCGCTATTCGAGGGGCATTCCGAGATTGATCAATACGGTTTGTGAAAATGCGCTGATCGCGACGTATGCAGAGAAGGCCCCGTCCATCCGCCCCGAGGTCATCGATGAAGTGGCCAAGGACCTGCGTTTGAATGTCATGAGTCGTCCGCCAGTCGTTACGCCTGTGGTGACGAGTGGACAACGAGACATTGCAAAATCTCTGCTCCAGTTAGTGGAGGCTCTGGAGCAGGTTGCGCGCAACCGTCCGGTCCGGGAAACCTCCTCCGGCGAAGGAGTCAAGATCGTATGAGCCGCGTCTACGAAGCACTGCGCCAGTCGGAATTGGACAATGGCGTGTCCCCCAACTTGTTGGATCCGGATACCTTTCTCGCGGCATCGACGTCCGCGGCGCCCCTGACCGAAAAGCCCGGCACTGGTCTCGCATGGAATGAGGTCAAGTCGCTGCTTCCGGCTGTCCGAGAGGAAAGCCGGGTCGTGACCTTGACCGAGAGCAACAAGCTGGGGGCGGAGAAGTTCCGGTTGCTGCGCGCACGCTTGCGCAACCTGCGGGAACGGCAGCAGCTTCACAAATTGGTGATCACAAGCGCTGTACCGAACGACGGAAAGACAATGGTAGCGATGAACCTTGCGGTTTGCCTCGCCAAACATACCAACGAAAAAATTCTGCTCCTGGAAGGGGATCTACGGAAGCCAATGCTGGGCGAGCACCTGGGCATTAAAGCCTTGCCTGGCATAGGAGAATGGGCCTCGGCAGATGAAACGGTGAGCAAGTTCATCTACCATTTCGACGATTTACAGTTGTGGATTCTGCCGGCAGGTTCAGCCCCGCAAGACCCAGTGAACATTTTGCAGTCATCACGCTTTCTGGAGCTCTACAAGAAGCTGAGCACCTGCTTCGATTGGATCATCATCGACGCACCGCCGCTGCTGCCCATGGCGGACGTCAGTTTCTGGTCTCGCCAGGCAGACGGTCTGTTGCTGGTGGTTCGAGAGGGATCCACCCCGAAAGCCATGCTGCAAAAGGGATTAGAAACGCTCGACCATCCGAAAGTGATTGGCGTCGTGCTCAATGGTGCGCGTGACGTCGAGAGTGGCTACTACAGCCGTTACTACTATTCATAAGAGAGAGACCCATTCCCGCAGGAATGGCCAGTTGCCAATCGCGCTTTCTTCTCAAGCTGCCACAAACACACTGAATTCCGCGTCCTCCCCCTGGGATAACCAATAACTATGCGTACGAAGTATGCACTGCAAGAGATTTCACATTGCGCATAGCCGTTCCCCCCGAGCAAAGCCTAACAAATCAATACAGACCACAGGATCGTATGTCGGAGTCGGCTGTAGCCATGAAAAGCATCAACACAACTGAATCCGCTTCTAGCCCCACTTCTCACGGCGACAATGGGCTTCTGACGGAGCAGCACTTTCAGCGAGCCATCGTTTTTGAAAGGAGACGAAGCGAGAGATCAGGGAAGGCGTTTCTGCTCGTGCTCATAGATAGCGGCAACTGTAGCTGTTCTGAGGAACGCGACAAGCTGATTTCCGAGATACTCTCGCCGCTGTCGCTTTCCAGGCGCGAAACCGACGTCCTCGGTTGGTACAAGAAGAATGTTTCAGTAGGTATCATCTTCACAGAAATCAGCATCGAGGATAAAGCTTCGATTGCTGGAGTCATACGGGCGCGCATTACCGAAGTCTTATGGAATCGCCTAAAGGTCGAGCAGCGTGGCCAAGTCACTATTTCACTCCATGTATTTCCTGAAGACTGGGATTTCAACGACAAAAATGGGTCCCACGATCCGAGATTATATCCGGACCTTCTGAACCGCGAGCAATCCCAGAGGATGCCGAGAATATTAAAACGCGCCATCGATGTGCTGGGTAGCATCTTAGCTCTCCTCCTCCTCAGCCCGGTATTTCTTCTGATAGCTCTTGCGATCAAGCTGACTTCAGGAGGGCCGGTTCTGTTCCGTCAAGTGCGGGTGGGGCAGTATGGCGCTCTGTTCACACTCCTGAAGTTCCGATCGATGTACGTCAACAGCGATGACGGCAATCACAAAGAGTACGTCAGGCAGTTGATCGCCGGTAGGGCAGAACAACAGCCTTCCAACGGAAATAACGGAAATCGACAAGGAGTGTACAAGCTCACTAGCGACTGCCGAATCACGTCCGTTGGGGCATTCTTGCGAAGGTCGAGCTTAGACGAACTTCCCCAGTTCTTTAACGTACTGAAGGGCGAGATGTCACTGGTTGGGCCACGTCCTTCGCTGGCTTACGAGGTGGCCGCATACGAGATGTGGCACCGGAGACGGTTGCTGGAAGCGAAGCCGGGCATTACAGGCCTCTGGCAGGTGAATGGTCGCAACCGCGTCAAATTTGAGGAGATGGTACGTCTCGACCTGGCTTATGCCGAAACATGGTCGCCCTGGCTCGATATAAAAATTTTGCTGCGCACTCCCCGTGCTGTAATTGAGGGCGCTCATTAAAAAGGATTCGAAAGAGGAAGGAGTTACAGATGTCCGCCAATCCCCGTATTGTGGCAGACGCGTACACACCACTGCAGCTGCCTGTGGTATCCAGGAAAGCAGTTAGTACGGTCAAATTCGGCGTAATAGGCTACGGTTATTGGGGGCCCAACGTCGTAAGAAATCTGCAAAGCATAACAGGTGCCGAAGTTGTAGCAGTGTGTGACAAGACTTCCACGTCTCGTAGAAGAGTACACAGGAACTCGCCTGGTATTTATGTGACCGCGGATGCTTTGGAACTCGTCTCCTCAGCGGAAATTGATGCAGTTGCGGTCATAACCCCCGTGTGGACGCACTTCGAGCTCGCGAAAGCTGCGCTCGAGAACGGAAAACACGTCTTCGTTGAGAAACCTTTTACAAGCAACGTCGGCCAAGCTGAACAACTTATCAATCTCGCCGAGCAAAAAAATCTGAAGATCATGGTCGACTATACATTCCTGTTTACCGGTGCTGTTCGAAAGATTAAGCAGTTATTGCAAGAGGGCAGCCTCGGCAAGCTTTACTATTACGACTCGACCAGGGTAAACCTGGGACTGTTCCAACACGATGTGAACGTCATCTGGGATCTTGCTCCTCATGACCTTTCGATCATGGACCATCTGATTGAGCAGAGCCCCGAAGCTCTGGTCGCGACGGGGCAGACTCATCTAAATGGCTTTGAAGATATAGCGTTTATCACCCTATATTTTCCGGACAAGATCATCGCTCACATTAATGTTAACTGGCTCTCGCCTGTGAAAGTCAGGACGACACTTGTCGGGGGCGAGAAGAAGATGCTCGTTTGGAACGATCTAGAAGCCGACGAAAAGATAAAGGTTTACGACAAAGGCGTAGATATCGCCACCCCCGAAGGGGTGTATGAGCTTCTTGTGAACTATCGTTCCGGGGATATGTGGGCCCCACAGCTTGAGCAGGTCGAGGCCTTGCGCCAAGAACTGTCGTATTTCATGGATTGCATCTCCAACGATCGCACTCCGTTCAATGATGGAGCAGCCGGCTTGCGAGTAGTTAAAATGCTGGAAGCGGCAAACAAATCCGTTCGCCAACGAGGTGGACTCGTTTATCTGTGATGCGACTTCAGCGTATCTCACTCATCGAAAGTCGAACACCCTCAGAGCTTCGCTAACTAGACATCTGTACCTCGAGTATTTCTGGCTCCATCCTAAGAGGCGAGCTCAGCACTCCAACCAATTGCAGGAGAGCATATGGATCCCGACGCAAGTAAACGAGTGACCGAGTCATATTTGTGCATCGCTCCTGATGTCAGACTCGGACAACATGTAAAGCTGTCCAAATTCATCAATCTTTACGGATGTGAAATCGGCGATGAAACCAAAATAGGTGCTTTTGTTGAAGTCCAGAAAAATGCGATCATCGGTAGATGCTGCAAAGTCTCGAGCCACACTTTTATCTGTGAAGGGGTCACGATCGAAGACAATGTTTTTATCGGACACGGGGTCACGTTTATCAATGACACCTACCCACGTGCCACGACGAGTGAAGGACAGCTGCAGACTGAAGCAGACTGGAGAGTTGAGCGAACGTTGGTTAAGAAGGGTGCCTCGATCGGCTCTGGAGCGACCATTCTCTCGGGTATCAGTATCGGTGAAAGCGCCATCGTTGGTGCCGGCAGTGTAGTTACGAAAAACGTTCCCGCGAACACAATCGTGGCAGGCAATCCCGCAAAGCTCCTGCGTCATATCGACCAAGCCCTGGAGGTGAAATGAGCATTTCTGCTGATATTCCTTTCCTTGATCTTATTACTCCTCACGTTGAGCTTGAGCAGGAGTTGACGGCTGTTTTCCTGCAAGCTCTAAGGACGGCTGGATTCATCGGTGGTGCGATGGTGGAAAATTTCGAGAAGGCATATGCCGAGTTCTGTACTACCGACCATGCTGCGGCGGTCAATAGCGGAACCGATGCTCTGCGATTTGCCTTGATGGCCGCGGGAGTAAAGCCAGGCGAGGTGGTCGTAACCGTTCCCCACACATTCATTGCCACCACGGAAGCAATATCACAGGCGGGAGCTCTTCCCGAGTTCGTCGACATCGACGAACGCACGTACAACATGGACTCGGAGAAGCTTCGCGACTATTTGAACAACAAGTGCACGGTCGACGAGTCGGGAAAGCTCATCAGTAAGCGCAGCGGACGGCCAGTAACGGCTGTCGTTCCGGTTCATCTTTACGGACAAATGGCGGATATGGACCCGATCATTTCTCTGGGTGAACAATACGGACTGATCGTTGTCGAAGATGCTTGTCAGGCCCATGGAGCTGAGTATTTGTCGCGCGAACTCAATCATGGCTCTGGTTGGCGGAAGGCGGGCTCGATGGGCCGGGCAGCGGCGTTCAGCTTCTACCCTGGCAAGAACCTTGGTGCTTGCGGCGAAGCAGGAGCGGTGACAACGAACGATTCGGAAGTCGCAGCGAAGGTCCGAATGCTGCGCGATCATGGGCAGTCTAAAAAGTACTACCACGATTTTGAGGGATACAATGGTCGCCTCGACGCAATTCAAGCTGGCATTTTGCATGTCAAGCTGAATCACCTCTCAAAATGGAATGACCGGCGCGCTGAATGTGCTGCTGAGTACAATCGATTGTTGGCCGCCGTAGCAACCTCAATGGTCCTGCCTTACGAACCATCCTGGTCCCGGGCCGTGTACCACCTCTATGTTGTTCGGATTGAGGACCGGGAAGGATTCATGGCTCACCTGAAATCTACAGGCATTGGTACTGGAATCCACTACCCAATTCCGTTGCACCTTCAAAAAGCCTACAGGTCGTTAGGTTACGTACCGGGCGATTTCCCAATTTGTGAGAAGGTCGCCGACCAGATTGTGTCTCTCCCCATGTTTCCGCAGATGACGGCTGAACAACAGCACCGGGTTGTAGAGGAGAGCGTGCGATTTGCACAGAGTCGGATGACTTCGAAGCACGTATCTGCTGAGCCTGCTGACTTGACGCTAGCGGAGCGGACGGCATAAGCAACGGTGCTGAATCCGCTGGTAATTTCAACCTCTGTTCCGAAAAATGGATTGGTCTCGGCTTGCAACACTTGTTGCGAGGCCCTTAATCCTTGACAGACGAAATGCTCTGCCGGTCGATGATCTAAGAGGCAACGGCTTCGAGTACGTGGGTATCGGTGGACACTCAGCTCCGCCCCGGTTGGAGCCCGCAATGATTACGGATCTCACATGAACTCATTGAAACAGATGTCGAGGAAATAGTGGAATTCAGCTTCCAAGCTAGGGACGTGCTCGTGCAAGGCCAGCTCTGCCGGGTTGCGCACGTTGACGGCGATGGTTACAAGTTCTTGGCGGACCCGGAATCAGCGATCGCTGCATCGCGTAGTTCGAATACGCGAGCAGATCTCTTCACGTTTCTGCAAAAACTGCCGGAGACCTCGCCACGATACCCATATCCTTTTGAATGGGACAACCTGGCGGTCCTGCCTATATCCACGTTTGATCACTGGTGGTCACAACAGATTGGCTTTAAGGCCCGCAACAAGGCCAAACAAGCGCAAAAGAAAGGGATTGAGATCCGAGACGTGCCTTTTGACGACGCGCTCGTTCACGGAATTTGGCAGATCTATAACGAGGTTCCAGTAAGGCAGGGGCGGCGGTTTCCACATTACGGCAAGAGTTTAGAAGTTGTGCGCGCCATGAGCGCAACATTTCTCGATAGCAGCGTTTTTATCGGCGCCTTCGATCGCGATAAGTTAATTGGTTTCATCAAGCTGACTGTGGACGATACGCGAACGCAGGCGGGAGTGATGCACATCCTGTCGCTGATTTGTTACCGGGATAAAGCGCCGACAAACGCTCTAGTCGCGCACGCCGTGCGCTCCTGCGCCAATCTCGGCATAAGCCACCTTGTGTATGCGAACTTCGCCTACGGAAAGAAGATACAAAGCAGCTTAAGTGACTTCAAAGAGCGGAATGGGTTTCAGCGAATAGAAATCCCCCGCTATTACGTTCCACTCACTCGATGGGGCGCTGTCGCGTTTCGTCTTGGGTTGCATCGGCGCTTTGCTGAGCGCGTGCCGGAACCGGTCGCGGCGACGTTGCGTGAACTGCGCAACCGTTGGTACCAGCACAAATTTCACGTAAAACCGGCGTCGTTTTAGGAGATCGCTTTGCCCGGAATCGTGGGTGTTATCACCAAGTTACCCAGAGCGGCTGCCGAGCAACAGGTACTCACAATGGTGAAGTGTCTACACCATGAGCCGTTCTACACCTGCGGCACCTGGAGTGATCCGGAATATGGTATCTACGTCGGCTGGGTAGCCAGACGAGGCGGCTTTGCCGATGGCATGCCGGTTCGGAACGAAAACGGCGAGATTACACTTTTCTTCTCGGGAGAGGAATTTCCCCAACCTGATTTGAAAAAGGCGCTTCGGCAACGCGGACACCAGTTCTCGAATGCGCAATCCTCATACCTAGTTCATCGCTACGAAGACGAGGCGGATTTCCCGAGAGGCTTGAATGGTCGATTTCACGGCTTGGTCGCGAATCGGCGTCAAGGTACGGCGATGCTGTTCAACGATCGTTACGGACTGCAGCGCTTGTACTATCACGAATCGAAGGACGCGTTCTATTTTGCTGCGGAAGCAAAGGCCATTCTGAAAGTTCGCCCGGAACTACGCCGCACCGATCCGCGCGGACTTGGAGAATTCGTTGTTTGTGGGTGTGTGCTCGAGAATCGGACGCTGTTTCCGGGTATTTATGTGCTGCCCCCAGGTTCGGCTTGGGTCTTCCACGATGGTGCGCTCGAGTCAAGGAGTTCGTACTTCGAACCGAAGGAGTGGGAGCAGCAGGAAGCGCTCCCGCCTGAAGAGTACTACTGCCAGTTACGAAGCGCATTTGTGGGCAATCTTCCGCGGTATTTCAACGGGGGTGAGCGGATTGGAGTGTCGCTGACGGGGGGCTTGGATACACGCATCATCATGGCGTGGCGCCAAGCACCGCATGAGCCGTTGCCTTGCTATACGTTCGGCAGTATATATCGAGATAACCAGGACGTACGCTTAGCGCGCAAAGTTGCGAAGATTTGCGGTCAGTCGCACCAGGTTATTACTACCGGCAACGAGTTCCTCTCACGGTTCCCACATTACGCCGAGCGCTCGATCTACCTAACGGACGCCTGTGTGGATCTTGGCCGCTCTCCGGACCTGTACGTGAACGAGCGGGTTCGGGAGATAGCTCCCGTACGCATCGTGGGGACTTATGGGAGCGAGATGCTTCTTCATGCAGTGATGTTCAAGCCAGAAGAACCGGCGACGGGACTGTTCCCGCCGGAAATGCTGTGTCACCTCAATGCCGCCAAGGAGACGTATGATACGAGCCTTCGGGTCCACCCCGTTACCTTTGCCGCTTTCCGCCAGTCGCCCTGGCACCACTATGGTGTGCTTGACCTGGAGCAGACCCAGGTAGCTGTTCGCTCCCCCTATCTCGACAACGATGTCGTCAAGACTGTGTATAGAGCTCCAGACTTGATCGCCACCAACGCGCAAGGGAGGCTGCGACTCATTCGGGACGGCAATCCCGCCCTGGCAAGGCTGCGCTCGGATCGCGGCGTTGGTGGCCTCAACAGCATCTTTACTCGCATCTTTCTAGAATTTCTATTCAAGGCTGAATACGCTTATGACTACGGCATGCCGCAGTGGATTGCCCGCATAGACCACTTTTTTGCGCCGCTGCATTTAGAGCGTCTTTGGCTCGGCCGCCACAAGGTTTTTCACTTTCGGGTGTGGTATCGCGACCAACTAGCGAATTACGTCCGTGAGATGCTGCTTGACAAACGCTCGCTCGCGCGGCCGTACGTTCAGCCCAAAAGGGTCCAAGCTATTGTCAATGGACATCTAAGAGGCGACCGCAACTACACAACCGAGATTCACAGGCTCTTGACACTAGAGCTGACACACCGACTCTTTCTTGATTGAGGTGAAATGCGTGTTAAACCGGCTTGAGCCAGCCGAACCAGGCAGTAATGTACAGTCTCGAACGGCAGTTTTACCTAAAGAGAAAGTTCTCGAAGCCGTTCTTCGGTTTGTCCAGTGGCTCGATCACTACGGAGAGGTTTCCTACGACTTCCAGAGCTTTTACGCAGGACCGTACGGGCAAAGCGCTAAGGCTCTATATTACCGAAAAAGACTCATCGGAATACTAGCTGTCTCTCCGATGGTCTTTTGCGAGGCATTCGTCCCTTCAGCAAGGAGGTTATTCTGGAAGCCTCAGCGATTCCCGATCGCTGATGCGCACTACGCTATGGGCTTCTTTTTCTTGGGCAAGGTCCTTGAAGATGAGCAACATTATAGGAGGGCACTCCATTTTCTAGAGATTCTCGAGGGGACTCGCTGTAAGGGCTACGATCACTACTGTTGGGGGTACCCGTACAACTGGGAAACGCTGCGCGGCACGATCAAGGAAGGTACGCCGCTTATTACGACGGTACCTTATATCTATGAAGCGTTCAAAGAAGCTTATAAGGTCGACTGCGGCAAGAAATGGTTTCAGGTGATGCGATCGATCGCCGAACATGCTTGCCGCGACTATAAAGACTTCGCAACGTCGCTAAGCGCTTCTACCTGTTCCTATACTCCGGACCCGGAGCACTCACTGAGTGTCATAAACGCAAACGCCTATCGAGCGTTCCTCCTGACAAGCGCGGCGCTGGATTTCTCAGAGGAAAAGTACCGGAAGATTGCGGAAAGAAATCTGAATTTCGTCATCGAGTGCCAGAATCCAGACGGCTCTTGGTACTACGCCAACGATGGGAAGAGACATTTCATCGATCATTTTCACACTTGTTTTGTTTTGAAAGCACTCGCAAAAATCGAGATGCTTACCGGTGACCGCAGGTGCACGAAGGCAATAGAACGCGGAATCGCGTACTACGTTAGAAATTTGTTTGATGAACGAGGTTTGCCCAGACCATTCTCGCGTCCTCCTCGATTGACAGTATACCGGCGAGAGCTGTACGACTACGCGGAGTGCGTTAACCTGGCCATACTGCTGAGAGGACGTTTCCCGGAACTTGACGCCATCCTGTCGATCGTTCTCAACCAAATCCTAACGGTGTGGCAAAAGTCGGACGGCTCTTTCAGAAGTCGTCAACTTCTCTTAGGTTGGGACGACACTCCGATGCATCGCTGGGCTCAATCACAAATGTTCAGAAGCCTTTGCTTCTTGCTCCATGGAAACATAATGAAAGACGCCTTTGTTGCGCAGCGGTGTCGTGGTTTCGATTCGGAACACACTCGTGGGTCTCTGTCCACCAGCACGCGCCGAATGTGCAACAGCACAGTACATCTTTCACGGGAGCAGAGCCGGTCTAAAGAAAAGGAGGCTTCTTGAAAGTCAGCATCTTCGGTTTAGGTACGTCGGTGCGGTGTCCGCGGGGTGTCTCGCACAGGAGGGGCATGAAGTCCTAGGTGTGGATCGGGCCAGAACAAAAGTCGAGCTGATAAACGCCGGCCAATCTCCGATCATCGAGGCCGAGATTGGCGAGATCATTGCCGCCAGCGTTCGTGCCGGCCGGCTGCGTGCCATTCAAGACCCAGTACAAGCGATCCGGGATACGGACCTGTCCTTTGTTTGCGTGGGCACCCAAGTCAGGTCAATGGGAACCTCGACTTGACGTACATTAGACGCGTTTGCGAGGAAATAGGACTAGAGCACTCAGGAGTAAGGCGGCGCGGCATACTATCGTGATCCGCAGTACGATCCTGCCCGGAACGATGCGTCGGGTCGTCATCCCAATATTAGAGGAGTACTCGGGAAAACAAGCTGGTGTTGGGTTCGGCGTCTGCAATAATCCGGAGTTCCTCCGCGAAGGCTCAGCCGTGATGGACTTCAAATTTCCCGCCAAGACCATCATCGGCGAGCTAGATCAAGTTAGCGGCGAAATGCTGGCTGAACTCTACGCAAAACTTGATGCACCACTGATCAGGATCGACCTAGAGACCGCCGAGATGATCAAGTACATCGATAACGGCTGGCACGCACTAAAGATCGCCTTTGCGAATGAGATCGGCGACCTTTGCAAGTCTCTTGCTGTGGACGAACACAGAGCTATGAAGATTTTTTGTCAAGATAAGAGGCTCAATATATCTGCTGCCTACCTTACTCCCGGTTTCGCCTTCGGAGGCTCGTGCTTGCCCAAGGATCTCCGAGCACTGGCTTACATCGCCAAGTTGCAGGATTTGGAGTTGCCAATCCTGAGCTCGATCCCACGGAGCAACGAACTACAGATCATCAGGGGCTTACACCTCATCATGGAAAAGGGGCATACAAGCATTGGTGTATTGGGCTTCAGTTTCAAAGCAGGCACCGACGATCTCCGCGAAAGCCCCATGATTGAGATTATCGAACGTCTCACGGGCAAGGGCTATGATCTACGCATCTATGACAAAAATGTGCAAATGGCAAAATTGGTTGGAGCCAATCGAGACTTCATTCTGAATCACATTCCGCATGTTTCCAGATTGATGGTGGACGATATCGATGCAGTTCTAAAACACGCTGAAACGATCGTAATTGGCAACAAAGACCCGGAGTTTCGGAGCGTACCTGAACGTCTCCACGAGGGTCAGTGCGTTGTGGATTTAGTTTCGGTTACCAATAATAAGAGTGACACTACAAATACGAGAGCATTTGCTGAAGAGCCCGCAACCCCGGCGGATATGCACGTTATTCTCAACAATCGCTGAGCCTGAGGCGTTTCTCGTGAAGCGAAAAATCCTCATAATCGTAGAAAACCTACCGGTTCCCTTCGATAAGCGTGTTTGGAAGGAGGCCAACTCCCTCCAGCAGGGCGACTACGAAGTGACGGTATTGTGCCCCAGGGGCAGGGGCTATGAGCAAAGGCATGAAGTTATCGATGGAATTCATATCTATCGGCATCCTTTGCCCAGAGAAGGAAATACTCCCTTCGGGTATCTGCGCGAGTATGGCTGGGCGCTCTTTTGGGAGTTCTTGTACACCTGGTGGATCTACCTGCGGCGCGGATTCCATGCCATTCAGGGCTGTAACCCTCCGGACAACATTTTCTTGATTGCTCTGCCATTCAAACTACTGGGGGTAAAGTACATCTTCGACCATCACGATGCGAATCCGGAGCTATATCTCTCGAAATACGGCAGGAGGGGGTTTCTGTATAGAACCCAGGTTTGGCTTGAGAGGTTAACCTACCGGCTCAGCGATGTGGTCATGTGCACCAATGCCAGTTACAGAGACCTTGCCGTAACCAGAGGCGGCTTAAAACTCGAGGATGTATTTATTGTCCGCAACGGACCGGATTTGAAAACTTTCAAACCTGTCCTTACGAATTCTGCTCTTAAACACGGCAAACCTCACCTCGTCAGTTACGTGGGAAACATGAGTATTCAGGAAGGCCTGGACATCCTTCTAGATATCGCTCTGCACATCAAGACGTTGGGACGCCGAGATATCCACTTTACGTGTGTCGGAGGGGGGCCGGGGTTGCCTGGATTGAGGAAACTGGTTCAGGACAAAAATCTCGAGGACATGGTCAACTTTACCGGAAGAATTCCCGACGAGCAATTGTTGGAGATTCTCTCAACCGCCGATCTGTGCGTTAATCCCGACAGACCATGCGAAATGAACGATATTTCAACCATGATCAAGATCATGGAATATATGGCTTTGGGCAAGCCGATCGTCCAGTTTGATTCTAAGGAGGGTCGATTTAGCGCGAAGGAAGCATCCTTATACGCTGACAAAGTAAATCAAGTGCCTGATTTCGCCAACAAAATTCTCTGGTTGATTGACCGACCCGAGGAACGACGGAGAATCGGAGAATTCGGAAGGCAGAGGGTGGAAAAGGAACTCGCGTGGGAGCATGCTGTAGCGAATCTGCTCGCCGCATACGACAGGGCCTTCAGCAAATCGAGAGGGTCTAGGGGCCTGATGCAGCACATTTACCCGCGAAAAGCGGACCAAGGTTGCCACATCGGAGTTACAGGCGGCGACTCCAATCCCAGCAAGGCGCAGGTAAGAGCGGACAACCCGGACCAGAACGCTTGTTGCCCTTCTTACGTTCTAATTACGCCTGCTCGCAATGAAGAGGCGTTCATCGAGAAGACCATCGAATCCGTCATTCATCAGACAGTCCTGCCGGTGAAATGGGTGATCGTGGACGATGGATCGACGGACAGGACCCCAGAAATCGTAAGCTGCTATGTCGCCCAATATCCTTGGATCAAAATGGTCCAGATGCCCCAACGGCGTGACCGCAGCTTTGCAGCTAAGGTAGGGGCTTTCAACGCCGGCTATGAAAGAGTCAAAGGTCTCCAATACGAAATCATCGGCAACTTGGATGCCGACATTTCCTTTGAAAAGGACCACTTCGAGTTTCTTGCCAGAAAATTCTCAGGGGATCCTTCCCTGGGTGTTGCCGGAACAGTCTTCAGAGAGGAAGGGTACAGTTCGGAGACAGATAGTTTCGAGGGACATAAACATGTTGCAGGTGGTTGCCAGCTGTTCAGGAAGCAATGCTGGGATCAAATTGGCGGCTATATCCCGCACCGCAGTGGGGGAATTGACTGGATGGCGGTAACAACCGCCCGGATGATGGGTTGGAAGACTGAGTCGTTCCGCGAAAAGTCGTTCTTTCACTGCCGCCGCTTGGGGACCTCGGAACGCAGTGTCCTCTCCTCCTTGTTATCCTACGGGGAGAAAGACTACTACCTGGGTGGGCATCCTGTCTGGGAACTGTTCCGGGTGACCTACCGGGCCACCAAGCAACCCTTCATCATCGGCGGCCTAGCCTTGGGACTGGGGTATTGCTGGGCTTTTCTCCGCCGTACGCCTCGCTCGGTATCTCAAGAACTCATGGCCTTCCACCGCAAAGAACAAATGGCCAAGCTAAAGGCCATCCTCAAGTCACTCGTCAAATTCCAAGCGGTAGATAATTTCAGCTTGGAACGAAATCAAATTAGTTAGCCCCCGCCGCTGAAGGGGCGGCGATTCCTAAGATTATGTGCGGAATCTGCGGACAATATAACTTCGGAACGCCGGAGCCCGTAGAGCGGTGCGACATCGAAGCGATGACCAGGACCCTCGTGCATCGAGGTCCGGACGACGAGGGGTACTACCTCGCGGGACCGCTCGGGTTCGGTTTTCGTCGGCTTTCGATCATCGACCTAGGGGGCGGTCATCAGCCCATGTCGGACCGGGAAGAATCCGTTTGGGTGGTTTTCAACGGCGAAATTTACAACTTCCCCGAGCTGCGACGTGAGCTGGAAGGGTACGGTCATGTGTTCCGCACCAACTCGGACACGGAGGTCATCGTCCATGGATACAAGCAGTGGGGCGATGAGGTGCTCAATCGACTCAATGGCATGTTCGGGCTCGGCATCTGGGATGCGCGGCAGAGGCGGCTGGTCCTTGCCAGGGATCCATTCGGGATCAAGCAGGTCTACTACAGAATTGATGGGGACCGTCTGTATTTCGGCTCGGAGATGCGCGCGGTTCGCGCCGCGATGCCGGAGCTGGCGGAGATCGATCCAACTTCGCTAAACCTCTTCCTGCGCTACCGCTACACTCCCTCTCCGTACACCATACTCAAGGGAGTGCGCAAGCTCGCCCCGGGAACCAAGCTAACGATCCAAAACGGCTCTTGCCATTTGAATCGATGGTACCGGTTCAAGCCTGTTCCTTTTGCACCGGCAAAATCGCCTGAAGATGCCAGGGAGGAGTTGCTGGCTATCTACAAAAGGGCCGTGCGGCGCCAGCTCATCAGCGATGTCCCCGTCGGGCTGCTCTTGAGCGGCGGCATCGATTCCGGACTGCTTCTGGCCCTGATGAATCTCAACGGAAGTTCCTGGCCGACCTACACCGTGGGATACGGCTCGACCTTCGCCGACGACGAGTTGGCGGACGGCGCAGAGACCGCTCGCATACTGGGATCGAAGCACACCACGGTCACGATTACGAGATCGATTTTCGAGGAGACACTCCCGAAGATAGTTGCTTGCCTAGAAGAACCGATCGCAGCTTCGTCGATTGTTCCGATGTATTTCGTTTGCCAGCGAGCCCGCGAGGACGTCAAGGTAGCTTTGGTCGGGCAGGGGCCCGACGAAATGTTTGGCGGCTATCGCCGTCATCTCGGCGTCCGCTACGGCGCGCTATGGGCGCGTTTGCCGGCTTGGGTGCGCGCACCTATCTCTTCCGGTATAGTCGCCCTGCCGAGAAATGAGACCCTGAAGCGGGGAGTCTACTCGCTGGCAATCCCGGAACGGCTGGCCAGGTACCAGTACGTTCTCTCGATCCTGCCGGGAGACCAAGTCGACGGTCTGTTCCAGGACGGATTGCTGGATCCCAATTCGGGTGACACGATACAGGAATGCTGGGCGAGCATGGCGGACCTGATGCCGGAGACGGACGAGCTTGGCGGGCTCCAGTTCATGGAGTTGCGATCTACGCTCCCGGACGAACTCCTCATGTATGCGGACAAGCTTTCGATGGCTCACAGCCTCGAACTGCGTGTTCCGTACGTGGATAAAGAGATTGTTGAATATGTGGAACGATTGCCGGCTAACTTCAAGGTCAGGAATGGGTCGCGAAAATGGCTACATCGCCAGCTATGTCGGGCCTATCTTCCTGAGTCCATTGTAAAACGGCCTAAACGCGGATTCGCAGTCAACGTGGTTGACGACTGGTTCCGTGGCGCAATCGACAGCAGAATAAGCGAGACTCTCCTTGACGACAGTTCCAGGATGTATCAATACCTTCGTGCGAGCGCTGTGCGCGACCTTTTCGAGCACCACGCCTCCGGCAAAGAGGACAACCACAAAATGCTGTTTAGCCTGGTGGTTTTCGAGGAATGGCTGAGGGCAAACGAATCCCGGGTAGCGGCGATGGCTTAGTCGTCGGCCTTGAGGGCTGCACCCTCAAGAAAAAAGCGTGAGCTGCCCAGCGAAGAGTCTGACTTGGTCGCCGCCGCGCTATTAGATCAGCAGATGAACAATCGACCAATTAACATCGCAAGTCCTGAAAGTGGACCGCACCAGGGCCAAGCGTCGAAAGCCGTGTCACACGATTCCTTCATCATCGAATCCGATGATCGTATCCTGGTCACGGGTGCCGCCGGTTTCATAGGCTCTCGCGTCGCAGAGAGTCTGCTGGATCGCGGCTTTCGCAACGTGGCCTGTTTCGCCCGGCCCAAAAGCGATCTCGCCAGGCTCGACGCTAGCATTAAAGGCCGACCGCTAGGGACGCGCATCGAGGTGCTTCGAGGCAATCTCCTCTCCCGCGCCGATTGCGAAGCGGCAAGCAAAGGTGTAACGGTCATCTATCACTTGGCCGCCGGCACCGGTGAGAAATCTTTCCCCGATGCCTTTATGAACTCTGTCGTCACCACCCGCAACTTGCTCGAGGCAAGCCTGCAGTATGCGTGCCTGAAGCGATTTGTCCTTGTCAGCTCGTTCGCGGTTTACACCAACCGCCAGAAATCGAGGCGCTTGGACGAGTCCTGTCCCGTCGAAGCGCATCCGGAGCTCTCTGGAAACGCGTGCTGCTTCGCTAAGGTCAAGCAGGAGCAGATCGTTACGGAATTTTCGAAAAAATTCGCAATCCCTTACGTCATAGTCAGGCCGGGCAGCGTTTATGGTCCAGGCCACCCGGAAATTACGGGGCGCGTGGGCATCCGCGCGTTTGGGCCCTTCCTGCATCTCGGCGGCTTAAATAGGATACCGTTTACGTACGTTGATAACTGCGCTGAAGCCATCGTCCTGGCCGGTCTGGTCAGAGGCGTCGAGGGAGAAATATTCAACGTGCTCGACGACGACACGCCGTCGAGCCGCCGCTTCTTAAAACTGTACAAGCAGAACGTGCGAGCTTTCAGATCAGCCTACGTCCCCCACATGCTCAGCTATGCGCTCTGTTATCTGTGGGAGAAATACTCGCAGTGTTCAGAGGGACAGTTGCCGCCGGCCTTCAATCGCCGCCGCTGGTACGCCGAGTGGAGGCGGACGAGCTATAGCAATGCAAAGCTGAAACAACGTTTGGGCTGGGCGCCCAAAGTGCCTACCAGCGAAGCATTGCGGCTTTATTTCAGGAGTTGCGAGCAGGGCGGACAGCATGCTTAAGGTCGCCATCGTCGGATGCGGGAAAATCGCTGACGCCCATGCCACGCAGATCCTGAGGGTCGGCGGTTGTGAGATCGTGGGGGTCTGTGACCGGGAGCCCCTCATGGCCCGGCAGCTTTACGAACGATTCCCGATCAAACGGTACTTTACCGATCTGGTGGAACTTGTAAGCGAGGCCCGTCCTGACGTTATCCATATCACGACGCCGCCGCAGAGTCACTTCGATATTGCCCTATTGTGCCTGGAGCACCATTGTCACGTGTATGTCGAGAAGCCCTTCACCGTCGATGTACACGAGGCCCAGCAACTCGTGGACTTGGCCCAGGAAAAGGGGCTCAAGCTGACCGTAGGCCACAACTGCCAATTCAGCCACGCTGCCCAACGCCTTAGGGCTCTCGTTAAGGACGGTTATCTGGGCGGGCGTCCGGTGCACATGGAGAGTCACTACGGTTACGACAATGCGGCTTATGCGCGAGCACTGCTCGGGGACAGACAGCATTGGGTCCGCAGGCTTCCCGGCAAATTGCTGCAGAACATCATCAGCCACGGAATCGCCAGAATTGCGGAGTTTCTAGCCAGCGACAATGTTCGTGTAATAGCGTATGGCTTTACCAGCCCGCTGCTCAGAGATATTGGTGAAAAGATCGTGGATGAACTTCGAGTGATTATCTCGGATTCTGAGCGGACCACCGCCTACTTCACATTCTCGTCCCAGATGCGTCCCTTGCTGCACGATTTTCGAATCTACGGCCCCAAGAACGGTCTCGTGCTTGATCAGGATCACGAGATCGTGCTCCGGCTTCGCGGTGCAAAGTTCAAGAGTTATGCCGACCACTTTATCCCTCCGGTGATTTTTGCCAAACAACATCTGGAGAACCTGGTGCGAAATGCGAGACTGTTTCTGGCTCGCGATTTCCATATGGACGCTGGTATGAAGGTTCTCATCGAATCCTTCTATCGTTCCATTCGCGAAAATGCTCCGGTACCCATTCCTTATCGAGAGATCCTGCTCACTTCGCAGATCATGGACACCATCTTTGATCAACTTCGGGATCAACTTGCTGATCAGTCCGCCTCCAGTCAGTCGCATGCTGATCTGGTACCGCCGATTGGTTTCGAAATGGCCGTACCTGCAGTAAATCCCTAGCAGAGCAGGGGCACTCAAGTGGCACTGCTTTCGTGTGGGATTCTCAATACCGTTACGAAAATTGAGACTGGATTCGCTCCGAACTTCGTAGAGTACGAATGCCTCCTTACTTCGCGCTATTGCTCTGGGTTGTCTTCCTCTTAGGCCTCTTCTGCTTCGATCCAGCCCGAGAGCGCAGGACCTCGGCAGCGTTGTGGGTGCCGGTGATTTGGTTCTTCTTTCTCGGATCACGGACGCCGTCTATGTGGCTCGGACTCTCATATGGAAGCGCCACCCAAGCTTTGGAGGAGGGAAGCCCACTGGACCGCACGATCTTTTCACTCCTCACCGTGGCGGCATTCGTTATCCTCTTCTCACGCTCGTTCCAGTGGGGCAAGTTCGTCAGGCAGAACTCGGCGCTGGTTTCCTTTCTTGCGTTCTCCTTGCTGAGTGTTGTTTGGTCCGATTTTCCATTCGCAACTTTCAAGAAGTGGTTCCGGGATACGGGCGTCTACATGGCGCTCCTAGTCGTTTTGTCCGATCCTCGCCCGCTCGAAGCGGTGCGCACCGTACTCCGCCGCCTGTATTATCTGCTGATCCCGTTGTCCGTCGTATTGGTCAAATATTACCCCAACTTTGGCAAGTCATTTTCGGAGTGGGGCGGTCAGGAGTACACGGGTGTATCGACAAGCAAGAATATGCTGGGCGTTCTATGTCTGGTGAGCGGAATTTTCTTTTTCTGGGATATGGTCACGCATTGGCATCAACCGAGGGACAAGCGCTTTAGGCGAATCATCCTTGTAGATATCGCCTTTATCAGCATGGCCCTTTATCTCCTAAATCTTTGCAGGAGCAAGACCGCGACCGTCTGCCTGGCCCTCGGGTGCGTAATGATTGCTGCGGCGCATTGCAACTTTGGCCGCCGGCACATTAGTTGGGTGAAGGTGCTGGCGCCATCGGTTTTCCTTCTCTATTTGATTCTAACGCTCGGCTTTGGCATGGGCGCACAATTATCCGAGGCCGTAGGTGGATCCGCCACCATGTCCGACCGAACTCGTATTTGGCAGGTTCTTCTGAGCGTGCCGATCAATCCGGTCGTGGGCTGCGGATATCAGAGCTTCTGGCTTGGCCCGCGCATCGAGTGGGTCTGGGCGAGACTGACCGGCGACAATGTGCTCGAGGCACATAACGGCTACCTTCAGACCTACCTCGACCTTGGCCTCATCGGGCTACTCCTGATTTGTATCTTCCTGATCGCAACCTATCGCAAGATCTGCAAGCAACTCAAGGCTCCCACGGAGCTTGGGTCCCTAGGCTTGGGCCTTTGGACTCTCTTACTCCTTTACAACGTAACCGAGGCCGCGCTCGGGCCGGGCCTCTTGTTCATCAACTTCCTGATGGGAAGCCTGACGGTACCGAAGCGCGCCAAGGCGGATGCGCATGCCCCGTCGCCGCTGGCTCTAGGCGAGATGGAACGGGCCGCTGACGTCTCTTTCGAGATGACAGGCCCATCGGCTTGAGTGTGTCAGAGTTGCGCGCTGGAGATCGGGACCAAAGGAAACCTATCCGGGGATCGGCTATCTCTATGGCCGACACGAAAAAATGAGCAAAATAGCTTACTTGGTATTCGCTTACAAAAACCCTCAGCTTCTGAGGAGGTCGATCAAGAGACTTTCGACGGAGCACTGCGCTTTCTTCGTACACATTGATCAGAAAATTGATATCGGTCAGTTCTCTTGCATTAGCGGTGACAACGTTTTTTTTACCGATAAGCGCGTGGTCGTATATTGGGGGGAATTCTCCGGAATCGACGCAATCCTCCTGCTCATTCGTCAGGCACTTGGAAGACCCGAAGTATATGACTATTTCGTGCTTCTTAGCGGAAGCGAGTATCCCTTAAGAAGTCCCCGATACATTCACACGTTCTTGGAAGAGAATCAGGGATCCGAATTCATAAGTTTGCTGAAGATGCCATCGCCCGGAAAGCCGATCTCACGGATTAACACTCGAAGGTTGGAGTCTGATAAACCATCGCGTCGCTTAGGGTGGATGGCACTGGCAAAGGTGGGCCTGGCTAAACGAGATTACAGGCAATACTTGGGAGGGCTAGAGCCGTACAGCGGGATCACCTGGTGGACATTGTCGAGAACTGCATGCGAGTACGTGCTGCGCTTTACAGAAAGTAATCCGCACGTCCAGAAGTTCTTTCGACATACGTTTGCGCCTGAGGAGTCGTTTATTCACACTATTCTGGGCAACTCGCCCCTACGAGATCGAGTTTGGGGGAATTTTCTATTTGAAGATTGGACCCCACCCGGGGGCGACCCTCGCCTGGCTGTGCGTGGTCAACTTCCGCAGAATCTAACTAGCCAGCACGTCGCGATTTTCGAGGCACAGAAAAAGATTTGGCTGGATGATATCTATGGCCGTCGCGAGGCGCTCTTCGCTCGAAAGTTTTCTGACGATAAGCTTGACCTGGTGGACCGACTGGACGAGATGACATTGCGAAAGGAAGAGCTCGTTGGGCACGTTTAGCGGCGTAAGATTCAGGCGACCGCCCACTAGGTCTCTGGCTGCTGCCCGCTTTTAAAAGAACGATTCGCGAGGATAAAGCATGAGCCGATTACGCATTTTGGTGCTGGCGCCAGACGCGGATCCCGAGGGCACCTGCGGGCCTCTCCTGAGCTTTTCCGAGGCTGAAGCGCTTGCTCGGCTCCACGACGTGACGCTGGTTGTTCGTTCCTCCCGCGAGAAGACCGTGCGGCCCAGGCAGGGGCCGTTTCACTCCGTCGAGGTGATCAGGCAGCCTTGGCTTGAGCGCATTTACGCCTGGAGCTTCCGCTGGATTTTCAAAAACGAGTTCACCAGCAGGGCACTGACTGCCTTCAACTATCCCTTTTCCGTTGCCTTTGAATGGCAAGCCTGGCGACAACTCCGGGCTCGGATCAGGGCTGGCGACTACGACGTGGTGCTGCGACTCCTGCCGGTACCCGCCGTCTTGCCCAGTCCGTTCGCTTTCTTTCTGCGGAACGGTCCCGTACCTTTCGTGATCGGGCCGGTCAGTGGTGGCTTGCCGTGGCCGGCAGGTTTCAGCCAGGCCGACAAGCAGAAGGAGTGGTTCGCTGGCTTAAGGAACATATACCGATTTCTGCCCTTCGCCCGATCCACCTATCGCCACGCGGCAGCGATCATAGCCGGCGCCTCACAGACCTACGCGGAGTTCTCCGCGTATCGCGAAAAGCTATTCTTTGTGCTAGAGAATGGTGTCAGCCGCTCTCTATGTTCCGAGGGCCTGCGCATTTCGGAGCCAAATGGCAAACTCAAGCTGATCTTTGTCGGTGGGCTGGTCCCCGTAAAGGCTTGCGATCTGGCATTGCGTGCGGCTGCTCCCCTTTTGCGAAACGATCTGGCCCGGTTCACCGTGGTTGGCGATGGCCCGGAGCGAGACCGCCTCGAGCGGATCACGAGATCACTCGGAATCGACGAAGCGGTCTCGTTCTGCGGATGGGTCAGCCACGATGAAGCCCAGCAGAAGCTGCGGCAGGCCGACGTGCTGGTGTTTCCGTCTGTTCGCGACAACAGCCCAGCGGTGGTCTTTGAGGCCCTCGCGGCCGGCGCTGTACCGGTCGTCGTGGACTTCGGCGGGCCGGGCGACACTGTTCTTTCAGAGATAGGGTACAAGGTGCCTCTTACCAATGAGAGCGACCTGATATCACAAATGGAAAAGATTCTGGCCTCTCTCGCGGAGGATCGGGAACTGCTTAGTCGCTTACGACAGCAAGGCATGGCCTACGCTCGGGAACGCCTGACTTGGGACGCGAAGGCACAGACCCTTACTACGATCATGCGCTGGGCTCTGCGGCAAGGTCCGAAGCCAAGCCTTCCGCCGCCAAAGATGCTGCACCTGGAGCGTGCGAGCTGATCTTGAGAGGGGCAGCTCAGCAACCGGGGTGGGAATCGCTCAATGCATCGCACAAACCTCCCCGTCAAAGGTTCTGTTCTTTAAACTAGATATGCCAAGATCACCGAGCAGCCGCTGTGAGGTTCGTCGGAGCCGAAGTGGCAGAACGCGTTACCGCCCCTGTGAGGGGATGCGGGTAAGTGTAGGGTGTGTAGTAGAGTGTCCAAGTGTTGGTCGCCGTACAAACAAAAAGCTGCCCCTGGCCGAAGCCGTTGCCGCTCTGGTTCCAGTTTCCCTGATCCATAACCCAATAACCGACACGAGGCGTACAACTCGCTGGACGGTTAGCAAGAGTCCCGAAGCCCATTCCAATTGCGCCGTTGGGTGTGCCATTGAATGGTACTGACGCCGAAGTCTGCGGATGCGGAGTGCCGAGGGAGTTGTCGGTGTACCAGTCGTGATTGGCCGTCATACTACCACACGGATCGCAGTGTGCATTGCCGAAGACCGGATTGTACCCGGAATCGTTCCACTCATAGGATGGATCAAGCACCTGATTCGGGTACCCAGTAAGCGTAGGCGGATTACCGGAAAGCAATGTTCCGCCGGTACGGCTTGGCTGATCTACACAAAGGAGAGGACTAGCTTGATCCCAGTTTCCTGGACAATTATTCCAGGGGGTACCACTAATGACACCCAGTCGGAAGATGCTCAACGACATGTACGAGTTAAACCAAGAGCCAGAGCCGGTATCCAGCGTGTTACCAAACATTAGGTTGACACCGCTTCGTACTGGGACTCCTCCTTGGCACCCAGCACTGGTGTCCCTGCAGGTAAAATGGTTGCCGTAGAACTCGATCTGTCGTCCGCCCCGTGGTCGGCCATTTGAGTCCGTACCGTGATTGGACAGCCCCGATTTACAGCCGTTACAGTCATTGAACCTGCCAACGGCGCGGCCACCGCCCTCGTGGCCAAAAACGATGGCTTCCGTCTCCCCCATGATTGCACCAGTTCCTAAGGAGTTGTTTTCTATATACAAGGCTTGGGAGGTACCGAAGCTGTCGGCGCTGGCCCAAGAGTTGTCTCCGTAGTCCCCTACTCCTTTCCAGGCGCTATCCATGTAGTTCACGAACTCCATCGTACCGTTAGGATTGGGGCCTGATGCGCTGTTGTGGTCGAGCACCCCGAACACGTTATCGGTCGTCATCATCGAATTTGAGGAGCCTCCACAGCAATCCTCAAGGCTCCCGTCAAAAGTTATGTTGTCAACACGCAGATTAGGACAGCCACTTGCATTGCAGGTTCCTCCTACCGTGATGGGAGAATCAATGGCTTTGGTTGAGGCAAGAATCTTCATGCACGAGATGCGGGTCAGTGAAGCCGTTGCGCCTGGCCGAGCCGCGAACATGTTGCTCACGCCGCTGGCAAGGGTGATAGCAGTTGCCGTACAGGATGCGGAGGCTCCTCTTGTGCTGGGTGTGCCGTTGGGTGTGCCGCTTCCGATAATCGTGATGCCGAGTCCCACGGGGATGGTGATTCCAGAGGTCCACGTGCACGAACCAGCCGGAATGTTGATTACGTCGCCATCGACTGCCGTATGCGTTGGTCCGTTGATGACTGCGTTTACGCTGTTTTGATTGCAATCAGCAGCCGTGTAGGTGCCCGCCCGCGCTCGCGCAGCGAATAGCAATAGAGTGCTCAGAAGAAGCGCAAGGGGTAAGGCTTTTCTAATTCTGTTCATTGTTGGATGTCCTCCGGGAGTTTGAAGGCACGCTGTTGTCGCCAACAGTGAGCCCGGTACGAGAGGCGCGCAACGAGTGCTTGACAGCGTACGACATCATAGTCTGGCAGGCTAGTTACGATAGTACATCGGGATCGCCGTCCGATCCGACCCGCGGTTGCAAAAACCTGGCGGTGCAGGGGATCGCTGTCCTGGTCGTTGGGTCCACACGTCGGAACCGCGGAAGATGAGAGGTGCGTGATTTGAGAGCGCCCAGGGCAGCTCATGAAATCGCAGTGGCTCTGCTAACCGGCGGCGGCGACAGGCACTATGTATTTGGCCTGGCAACGGCGCTTATGTCGAAGGGGGTAGCCCTGGACCTGATTGGCAGCGATGACCTCGATGACCCGGAATTTCGCGGGAAGCCAGAAGTGAACTTCCTTAATCTGCGAGGGAATCAAAGGCCGGATGTGAGCTTCCCGAGAAAAGTATTCAGGGTCTTAGTGTACTATGTCAAGCTCGTCCGCTACGCCGCCACAGCCGGGCCGGCCATATTCCACATCCTGTGGAACAACAAATTCCAAAACTTCGATCGGACTCTGTTGATGCTCTACTACAGGCTCCTCGGGAAAAAAATAGTCCTCACCGTGCACAATGTGAATGCCGGCAGGCGGGACTCAAACGACACGCGGCTCAACCGGCTTACGTTGCGACTGCAATACCGGCTTGCCAACCACCTCTTCGTTCATACGGAAAAGATGAGGCACGAGGTCATTGAAGAATTCGGCGTGCCCGAGACCCAGGTAACCGTCATCCCGTACGGGATCAACAATGCTGTTCCTGATACTCATCTAGCACCCAGCGATGCAAAGCTGCGACTGGGCATCCGTGACGGTGAAAGGGTGATTCTGTTTTTCGGCAATATTGCGCCTTACAAGGGGCTTGAGTACTTGGTCGCTGCCTTTCAACACGTTCTGGCCCAGCGCCACGTTTATCGCTTGATCATTGCCGGCACGCCGAAGAACTGCGAAATGTACTGGAGAACGATCCGGCAAGCAATCGGTGAGCTCGCGCCGAGCGGGCGGGTGCTGCTCCGGGCGGAGTTCATACCGGATGAGGAGACAGAGCTCTACTTCAAAGCAGCGGACGTTCTAGTCCTCCCTTACACGCATATCTACCAGAGCGGTGTTCTTTTTCTGGGGTATAGCCTCGGCGTGCCAGTAATCGCTTCCGACGTAGGTTCTCTGCGGGAAGACATCATCGAGGGCAAGACAGGGTATGTATTCAAGCCTGAAGATCCCGTTGACCTCGCGAGGAGCATCGAACACTACTTCGCTAGCGACCTTTACGCCAACTTGAACAACCGCAGGCAGGAGATCCGTGATTACGCGACGGAGCGGCATTCTTGGGATGTGGTCAGCGAGGTGACGCAGGACGTGTACGGGCGGCTGTTGGGGAGGACGGATGATGCAACCTCTACTATCGATTCTCATTCCTGCGTACAACACCTAGGAACGGACGCTGATAGTCTGCTTCAGCGATCGCCCGAACGCGGGAGCGGGGGTAGATAGTCATCCTTAAGGATTCTAGCGACCGGACACTCGCGATTTCCCCGGTTTTGAATCGGATGAAGCGCGAATGGTCACCCAGGTAGTCAATGCACCCTAGAGCGGCCGAAGAAAGCGGTCTCTCTCAGAAGAGCCAAACTCATTCAGGGCATCGATGCCGATAGCCTTCTTGCGCGACATGATATGCAAAGGACAAGTGATATGGTGTCGGAGCGTGAAACTTCGAACAGTAAATCTTTCAACAACTTGGTGTAGAAATGTATAAACGATGCGCAAAGCCGCGGATCCTTATTTTTTCACAACGAAATCACCGCAGCATCATGCCCTATCGCTGTCCGCACTTCGAGTTTGAGGACGTTATCTCAGAGATCGACTCTGTGGAGCTGCTGGCACCTCGCCTTGATCTGTCCAATTTACGTAACACGGTTGCAAGGCAAATTGCTTATCATACTCCGCTCGTTTTGAATCCCGGGATTGAAAAGACCTCTCTGAACGGTACCTACGATCTTTTGTTTGCGATCTTCGGAAGTCCAACGGACCTGATTAGAGTTGGCTGCGTACGCAACTGGAGAACAAAGTGCGAATGGGCGGTTTGTTTGATTGACGAGCTGTGGGTAGCGGAAATGTCGGGCTACAGTAATTTCTTGCGCATATTGGATAAGTTCGACCTGGTGATGCTTTACTACAGCCAAACAGTTGAGCCGCTCAGCAAGAAGATTGGACGCAAATGTGCATTTCTGCCGCCTGGCGTGGACGCGATTCGGTTTTGCCCTTATCCAAACCCACCTCAACGCTCAATTGATGTGTGTAGCATTGGACGTAGATCGGAGATAACACACCGCAATCTTCTAAAGATGGCTGCAGATAAACGAATGTTTTATTTGCACGATAGCATTGCTGCCAACCAAGTACTTGACGCGATGGAGCATAGAATCCTTGTCGCGAACATCGCAAAAAGAAGCAGGTATTTCATTGTCAATCCAGGGTTATTCGATCGTCCCGATATACGAGGCGATCAGATTGAAATTGGAAACAGGTATTTCGAGGGTGCGGCATCGGGCACCTTGATGTTAGGAGAGCGTCCGAATAATGCAGTATTTGAAAAGCTATTCGATTGGCCTGATGCTGTGATTCATTTGCCCTATAACTGTGCTGACGTCGGAGATGTCATAGGTGCGATTGAAGCTGATCCTGAGAGACAGGACAGGATCCGGCGAAGGAATGTGAAGGAAGCTTTGATGCGTCACGATTGGGCATACCGTTGGGAGACAATTCTGCAAGCCGTGGGTCTTGAGCCCATCACAGCAATGCATGATAGGAAAGAAATCCTTGGTAACCTAGTACAGGTTGCAGTGAGGGACGAAGTACACGAGACTCAGTACGCTGTAAGGTAAGGCGACAGCGCATACGTTTATGAGTTGATCCGAAAGGCGAATGCACGTCGAGAAAGAGACAGTCTGGCCGTCTGTCGGGTTTGGAGTTTTAGGAAATTGGATGCGTTTTGCTGACGTGAACGTCATTGGGGCAAAGGTGATTGATCCCACTCCCCATTCAGACGATCGGGGCCGATTCATGCGAGCCTGGTGCACCCGGGAATTTGCCGAGCACGATATCGAGTTTTTGCCTGTTCAAGCGAATATGGGATTCAGCCGGCAGAAAGGTACGATTCGGGGCATGCATTTCCAGGAAGCTCCCGCGTTGGAGGCTAAACTCGTGCGCTGCACTCGAGGTTCGATATTCGATGTGGCGCTAGATCTCCGGCCGGGATCCTCCTCCTACGGCAGATGGTACGGTGTGGTCTTAAGTGCAGAGAACGGTCGCATGTTGTATGTTCCAGAGGGTTGTGCTCACGGCTACCAGACACTCGAGGAAGAGACGGAAATGTACTATATGGCATCGGCTTTCTACACGCCGCAGGCGGCGCGTGGAATGCGTTTTGACGACCCGGCATTTCAAATTAAGTGGCCATTGGTGGCGACTGCAGTATCAGAACAGGATCGTAATTGGCCTCTTCTCCAGCGCGAAAGGACCGACTCATGATTGTAGATACTGCTCTTCGAGAACGTGAAGACGCTGGCCACCCGATTCGGGTTGGCATGGTCGGAGCTGGAGCGACCGGCCGTGCAATTGCCTTGCAATTAGGGACTCCAGTGCTGGGATTTCGTCTGGTGGCCATTGCTAACCGAACACCGGAGCACGCGGAGCGTGCTTTCCGCGAGGCCCGGATCATGTCGTGGCGGCGCGTGAGTTCAGCGCGGGAAGCTGAAGCGTTCATCACAAGCGGTACGCCTGTTCTGACGGAGGATCCCTCCGTCTTGACTTCCTGTGATGCGATCGACATTCTGGTCGAGGTAACGGGTACTGTCGGTCCGGCTGCCCGCGTCGTGCTAGATGCCTTCAGTCATGGAAAGCATGTAGCTCTCGTAAACGCCGAGCTGGACTCGCTGTTGGGACCCATTCTCAAGACGAGGGCAGATCAGGCGGGAGTGGTCATTACGCACACCGACGGTGATGAACCAGGCGTTGCCATGACACTTCTGCGCTATCTACGGACATTGGGGTTGCGTCCGGTGGCAGCAGGGAACATTAAAGGAATGGTCGACTATTATCGGAACCCGGACACTCAACGAGCATTCGCGGAGAAGAATGATCAGGACGTGCGAAAGGTGACTTCCTTCGCCGACTCAACAAAATTGTCAATGGAGGCCACGGTTCTGGCGAACGCAACTGGGTTTCATGCCGGCCGTCGCGGGATGCATGGTCCCGCGTGCGAGTACGTGCGCGAAGTCGCCGAACTCCTTCCGGCCGATCAGATGCTCGAAACTGGATTGGTTGACTATGCGCTGGGTGCGGCGCCGCACACCGGTGCTTTTGTCGTTGTGCACGAAGATAATCCTCTGAAACAAATCCAACTCGCTTATTACAAGCTGGGCAAGGGGCCGTTTTACGTGTTTTACACGCCGTTCCACCTTCCGCACCTCCAGATTGCTTCGACCCTTGGCCGAGCGGTGATCCATCGCGATCCGACCGTGGCCCCTCTTGGTGGGCCGGTTTGCGAGGTTCTGGCGGTGGCCAAGCGCCTCCTGAAAGCGGGAGAGCGACTCGACGGGATTGGCGGCTACTGCACGTACGGATTGATCGACAATGCCTCCGCCGCACGCGAGATGGGAGCGGTGCCAATCGGGCTTTCGGAGGGTTGTGTACTTCGCCAGGACGTCGCGAAGGATGAGGTCATTTCGTTCGCGCAGGTGGATGTTGTCGAAGACCCGATCGTACACAGTTTGTGGCGTGAACAGAACGAACGATTCGCCGGTCACGAGGCACAGGCGTTTTCCGGAAGCGCCCGATGAATGCGGCGGCTTGACACTCGGCGGTCGTTTCGCAATCCTGAGGAGTTCAACCTCAAATGCTTAATCAAAGCTTTTGGAAGGGCCGTAAGGTCTTTCTGACGGGACATACCGGATTCAAGGGAAGCTGGCTTTCACTCTGGCTGAAATCCTTAGGTGCGAAAGTCACGGGGTACGCTCTCAATCCACCAACGCAACCAAACCTGTTTGAAGAAGCACACGTTGCGGATTGCTTGCACTCCGTTTCAGGGGATATTCGTGATTTCACTGGATTGAAGAACGTGCTGGCAGAAGCCCGTCCTGACGTAGTCCTTCACATGGCAGCGCAGTCGGTGGTACGCCGAGGGTACGAAGACCCGATCGAGACGTACTCTTCGAATGTGATGGGTACAGTGCATCTCTTCGAAGCGGTGCGACAGCTCAAGCAATCGTGCGTAATAGTCAACGTCACCAGCGATAAGTGCTACGTCAATCGTGAATGGGTTTGGGGATACCGAGAGGATGAGCCCTTTGGGGGGCGTGACCCATACTCGAATTCCAAAGGATGCGCCGAGCTGGTGACGACTGCCTACCGTGAATCATTCTTTCCACCGGCATCGCTTGTGCAGCACGGGATTGCCCTCGGAAGCGCCCGTGCTGGCAATGCAATTGGTGGAGGAGACTGGACTGCAGACCAACTCATTCCGGACCTTATGAGAGCTTTCCTTGCTGGTAAACCGTGTTTGATCCGCAACCCTTCGGCCACGCGGCCTTGGCAGTTCGTTCTGGAACCGCTAAGAGGATATTTGATGCTGGCTGAGCGGCTTGCGACCGACGCCTGCTCGTATGCTAGCGGTTGGAATTTCGGTCCGGCGGATAATGATGCACAACCTGTCGGTTGGATTGCGGACGAATTGGTTCGCCTCTGGGGAGATCATGCTGCATGGACTCGCGATTCTGGAACGCACCCCGCGGAGGCGCACGCACTGAAGTTAGATGCTTCGAAGGCAAAAACTTGCCTGGGCTGGCGTCCCATGTTGCCGCTTGGCCATGCTCTCCGCTGGATTGTTGACTGGTATCGAGCTTTCCAGAAAGGCACTGATCTTCGCTGCATCACAGAAAGCCAAATCGCGCGCTACGAAGAACTTTCGCAAAACTAAGGCGTTCGCAACGAATTCCCTCGATATTGATCAAGACTAGAAAACAACAAAACAACATCTGTCAGGAGCTTCCAAATGTTCAATATCGTCGTTCTGGGAACTGGAATGGCGGGCTTCGGCGCTGCGTATCGCCTGCACGCGGAAGGCATCGCTCCCGCCCTGTACGATAAGAATTCCTACCATGGCGGGCATACTGCGTCGTTTCGGTACGAAACCGGATTCTTGTACGACGTGGGCCCACACATCTCTTTTACCAAGGATCCCCGCATCCAGGAACTATTTGCCGACAGTGTCGATCAGAAGTACGAGACCGTACAGATAAACCTGAACAACTACTGGCGCGGCTACTGGCCTCTTCATCCCGTACAGCTACACCTTCATGGTCTTCCAGATGACGTTATCGTTAAGGTGATCGAGGACTTCGTCGAAGAGCGTCAGGCGCCGGAGCGGCCAATAACAAACTATTCCGACTGGCTGCTGTCCAGTTTTGGCCGAACATTCGCGGAAGAATTTCCCATGCGGTACACGCGCAAATACCACACCACATCGGCTGAGAACATGAGCACCGACTGGCTGGGACCTCGGATCTATCGCCCAAGCCTGCAGGAGGTTTTGCGTGGCGCGATTTCGGCATCTGCTCCACACGTGCACTACATCACTCATTTCCGCTATCCGAGTGCGGGGGGGTTCGTAAATTACCTGAATAAATTTGTTCCCATGGGAAACGTGCACTTGAATCATGAACTGGTGTCCATAGATGTTCCGTCGCGCCAGCTCAAGTTTACGAATGGCAAAATCGTTGAATATGACGCGCTGGTCTCCTCCGTGCCGCTGCCAGGTTTGATTCGCATGATTCCATGCGCTCCGCCCGATGTGGTGGAAGCCTCGCGGCTGCTGGCATGCTCTACCTGCATCCTGGTCAATATCGGAGTTGGGCGGGAAGACATTTCCAAGGCCCACATGACGTATTTCTACGACGAGGACATCTGCTTCTCACGCCTCGGGTTCCCGCATATGTTGTCGGCCCGCAACGCGCCACCCGGTTGCGCATGCATTCAGGCCGAAGTGTACTTCTCCGACAAGTACAAACCTTTTAGCGGCAAGCCTGAAGACTGGATCGAGCCTGTGATCCGGGACCTACGTCGGTGCGGATTGCTGCGAGAGGACGACCAAATTCTTTCCCGCAAAGCAATGTTCTTGAAATATGCAAATGTGATATTCGACCTTGACCGCGCGGCGGCGTTGAGAACCGTGCATGGATATCTCGACGAGATCGGCATTGCCTACTGCGGCCGCTACGGTGATTGGGGCTACATGTGGACGGACGAGAGCTTCAAGAGCGGAGAAGAAGCAGCTAGTAAGGCACTGTCAGCTCTGGGTCGCTCTCATGCATCTGCTGTGCACTCTGCTGGCGAGGCCAGAACAACCATTCCAGTTGGCGATTGAGCCAAGCGCAACACCAGACTACGTTGGCGACGGTGGATGATTTGATTGACGCGTACGAGAGTCTCCCGGTTTCGACATACTTAGCCCAAATCTTTTCCTGCGGTGTCAGAGAACACAATGATCTTTCGAAAGTGTGCCACGGGTTACTTACGCCAAAGTAGGAGAATTTGGAACAACCTTCCCACAACCATTCGTGAAGGGCGACTCGGACGGGCCTATGGGAAGCATTTGCACCACTTGGTCTGCCGCTATGGTGACCGTCGCCAGAGTCACTCGACGTTCTTTTTGCGAAATAGACCAGAACTGGAACTCATGCTTCAACTTCTTGAACACACATCCCAGAATGCCAGGATTAACCTTTCAGTAGTGGCCTGTAGCAAGGGCGCGGAAGTGTACTCGATTCTATGGAAGATTCGGTCCACACGTCCTGACTTAACGGTGATCGCAAGCGCCGTCGACATTTCCCAAGAAGTTATTGATTTCGCCGCTGTCGGTACGTACTCGCTCAAGAGCATTGATGCCACAACAACACCAGATCATGAGCAGACGGGACAAGCTGTCGACATGAACTGGAAGGATCAGCTTTGGGGGCAGCAGGCTCTATCGATGTTCGAGCGCATGACCGCCGGGGAAATCTATCAAATGTTTGAAGTGACCGGTGATCAGGCGATGGTCAGGCCGTGGCTCAAGCAAGGAATCACGTGGTTAGCAGGAGACGCAACTGACCCGAACTTTGCTGCTGCATTGGGTCCTCAGGACATCGTGGTGGCGAACAGGTTCCTGTGCCATATGGAACCGGCAACCGCAGAGGCTTGTCTGCGGAACATCGCACATCTCGTGAAGCCGGGTGGCTACATCTTTGTTTCGGGCGTCGACTTAGACGTTCGAGCAAAAGTGGCGCGGGACTTAGGCTGGCAACCCGTAACACATTTAATTAAAGAAGTTCACGAGGGGGACTTTTCCTTGATAACGGGGTGGCCCCTGGAATACTGGGGGTTGGAACCATTTTGTCAGGGTCCGGTCGACTGGCGAGTTCGTTTTGCTTCCGTCTTCAGGATTACAGAGTCGGAAAACCGGTGAGTACAGAATCGCAAAATCCACGCGTTCTGGTCCTTTCCCAAAAAAACATCAGGCGCGATCTGTCCCATTGTCCTCACTCTGAATTTGTGGACGTGATTTGTCAGATCGACTCTGTTGAACTGCTTTGCTCCGCACGCGAATCTGTCCATCGCACTGTATGGTTCGCAAAGCGCCTTGCGTATCATCTTCCAGTTACTCTGAACCTTGGTGTCGAACAATTCAGGAGAGGCACCCACGCTGAGAGGCAACACAACGCAGACAAGCGCGTAAGACTGACCTCCATAGTTGGTTGCAACTAAGCGGTAGCCTCCGACACCAGAGATCCCGCCGCATTATCAATGTATGACAACGAATAATCCAGATCGAGCACCCGCCAGGATTGCACTGCTACACCACACGGGCGGCGGTAATCTGGGCGATGATGCAATTGTTGACAGCATCATAAACAATATAAAGCGTCGGTGGCCCGAGGCAACGATCGCTGCAATCTCCATGAACCCGGGGGATACGGAGAGGCGGCATGGAATTGCTTCGTATCCGATGCGCAGGCATACATTTGCTCTCGGGTACAAACCTGCTGTCTCCGGGGCAAATAGCGCAAGCGCACCTGGCTTGCTTCACTGGATTCGAACGACCAGAAACCCACTAATTCGATTGCCGAGAGCGGTTTTCAGCGAGCTTGCATTTTTGGTCGCTTCTGGGAGAAGAATAAAAGCATTTGACGTAATGATTTTGGGCGGTGGGGGACAATTAACCGATCGCAGCGGTCCCTGGGGATTTCCGTATGCTATTTTCACATGGTTCTTGCTGGCGAAGTCTGCGCGGCTCAAGTGCGTTGTGCTGAATACCGGCGCAGGACCGCTGATTAATCCATTGAGTAAGTTCTTCATCACTCGTGTGCTTCTTGCGGCAGACTACGTATCTTTCCGGGATGAAGAATCACAGGCTCTTGCAAGGAAGGTCGGCTTTACAGGCCCGTGCCATGTATTTCCAGATAATGTATACGGTCTCGAAATATCGGCCCTTTGCGCCGATAGTCCCAAGAGACGCGATCAGCCACTCGTTGGCATCGCACCCATGCCTTATCCTGCCGACCCACCTTTTGACGCAAAAAAGGACAAGGTCATCTACGAGGAGCTCGTCGCCAAGTTCGCGACCTTTGCTTCGCTCCTGTCTCGCAGTTCATACCGGTTAGCGGTTTTCGGCACGGATATCGGTGCTGATCCAGCAGCCATCCAGGACTTACGGACAAAATTGGAGGCTGATTACGACATTTCTACCCAGTACGAACCCATTGAGTCTCTTGAAAAGGTATTGCTCAGGATGTCTGGCTTTGACTATGTTGTAACGTGCCGCTTTCACGGCGTTGTTTTTGCTCACTTATTGAGCAAGCCCGTTCTCGCAATCGCCCACCACCCGAAGGTGACGAATCTCATGAGTGCGCTCGGGTTGTCGAAGTACTGCGTGGATATACGCACATTCGATCCTCGTTCATTGGCAGACACATTCGAATGTTTGGTCAACGAAAAAGATGAAGTGAAAAGCCGCATGGACTCAACTCTGAAAAACTATAAATCACGTCTTAGAGTTCAATTCGATGAGCTGTGGCCGGCTAAAGTGGCCGATTCTCTTTCCGCGGTGGGAGTTAGGTGAAAGATCTTAAAGAAAAGACCATTCGCGGCGGTCTGGCCAGAATCTGCGCTCAGGGAATGGAATTTCTGCTGCGTTTAGTTGGCCTGATGGTGCTGGCACGCCTGCTTACACCAATGGACTTTGGCCTCGTGGGAATGGTGACGGCTTTTACTGGCTTCTTGACTTTATTCCGTGACTTCGGACTCTCTTCGGCTGCAATTCAGAGCATCAATGTTACCGAGGAGCAATTTTCAACATTGTTCTGGATCAACGTTGCGGTAGGCGCGATTCTGGGAATCATCGCAACTGCATTCGCGCCCGCCATTGCAGCTTTTTATCATGACCGGCGTCTTATCGGCGTAACCGCCGCATTATCGGCGGGATTTCTCTTCAACGCGGTAGGGGTGCAGCACGGGGTTCTTCTTCAACGCGAAATGCGTTTTACGATAGTGGCGCAGATCAAAGTTATCAGTTTGATCCTTGGTACCGCGGTTGGCATTGGTGGGGCCCTCGCCGGCTACGGCTACTGGTCGCTGGTCGCGATGTCGATTACGTTCCCGCTAGTGATCACAATTGGGAGCTGGATGGCAACCGGCTGGCGTCCGGGGAGACCCCACCGGCGATCTGGCATGCGTTCAATAATGCGTTTTGGCGGAATTGTCACGCTGACTAGTCTCGTCGGATATCTGGCGACAAACTTGGAGAAGATCCTCTTGGGTCGCTTCTGGGGCCCTGACGTGCTTGGTCTGTACGGAAGAGCCTACCAGCTGATCAATATTCCAACAGATGGCCTGAATTCATCGGCGGGCGAGGTCGCATTTTCCGCCTTGTCCAGGCTGCAAGACTCTCCGACTCGGCTTAAGAGTTATTTTCTGAAAGGTTATGCGCTCGTCTTGACTATCACCTTGCCAATTACCGTGACGTGCGCTCTTTTTGCCAATGATGTAATTGCAGTTTTTCTTGGTCCGAAGTGGATGCCAGCAACTCCTCTTTTTCGTCTGCTGGCACCCACAATCCTTGTGTTCGGGATCATTAATCCATTGAACTGGTTGTTGCCCGCGCTTGGGCTGGTCGATCGCGCCCTGAAATTGGTTGTTGTTTTCGCCCCGATCATGATTGTTAGTTATATAGTGGCGTTGCCGTTCGGGCCCAAAGGAGTGGCCTTTGCTTATTCAGCAGTTATGTTGCTCTGGGCAATTCCCGCCATTGGATGGGCCGTGCAGGGCACCGTATTTTGCCTCCAAGATTTTTTAACTACGATAAGTAGACCCTTGGTTTCAACTATCGCGGCCGCCAGTTGCGCTGTTGGGGTTCGTCTACTGTGGGGACAGCCGTTATCCACTCTGCCGAGACTCGTGCTGGAAGTCGGCGTTTTCCTCGCGATTTATGGTGGTTTGACATGGTTCGTTACCGGACAGAAATCGCTTTACATCGACCTACTCCGGGGATTGAAAGGAAGTCGATCTGAAGCGGAACAGAGCGCTTTGACTCCGTCAGGGGTGTAGAAACTCGTTCAGAAATCGTGTAGATGATCTGTTTCAAGTGGGTTCGACGGATCACTTCAAGATGGCATTAAGAGCGCACGGATTCCGGATATCTGAAATCGGAGGGCCGCTCCTGTTTGCGCTTCTGTCAATTGCAGCCCTTTGGTTCTTGCTGCCAGTTCTCGACCCGACCGGACGCGGCTCAAATTGCGTGCACCCCTTCCCATTCCAAATGGCCAACATGCAGGCTATACAACGACTTTCTCAATAGCTGAAGACCCGATTTCCGAAGGAGGAAAGTGGATCAACGGTAAAAGATTCGGACGTGAGGGGAGCGATGTTGCAACGATTCCTGGCCTGGCCTATGGCACCGAATCAGGGAAGGGAACAGGTGGCAACGCGTATGATGACTCTGAGGCGCTACTGACCGGCTCGTGGCAGCCAGATCAGACCGTCGAGGCAACAGTTCGCAGCGTGAACCAGAACGAGAACGTGTTTGAAGAAGTGGAATTGCGTCTCCGCAGCTCTCTCACCGCACACAATGCAACCGGATACGAGTTTCTCTTTCGATGTATGGCTGGTGCGCAGGCATACGCATCCATCGTGCGGTGGGATGGCTCATTGGGTAGATTTACCTATCTCGCTAGGAAAAAAGGACCGGAATATAGTATTTCAGACGGAGATTTGGTCAAAACCAGAATCGTGGGCACTCTCATTACGGCTTATATTAATGACACCCCGATATTGCAAGCCAGCGATGGAACATACTCAAACGGCAGTCCCGGTATTGGTTTCTGGGTGGGGAGAAGATCTGGCATCAGCAATTGGTTCCGGCATAGAAATATCAGGAATGTTGATTACGGGTTTAGAAGATTTGCCGCCTGGTAGTAACAACCAGAATTCTGCGTGTCAGGCCGCTTTGGCACAAGGATGGCATTCTTTGTCTGGGATACCGCGCTGGCGGTATAAAGAACAACTTGCTCAATTACAGCGAGTGAGTCGGAAGTAATTTGGTCTTTTCCCGAGGCGCAGGCGGCTACCCCTCTATTCAACAGCGATATTGACAATTGCAATTGCACATGGATGTACAAGCTTCTCACGCCGTGAGTGCTCAGTGCTTCTTTATTTACAGAAGAACCATTTAAGTCAGTGGTAAGACGCTACGCACATGGGATGCATTTCCGGCTTATCCTGTCCGTGTTATTGCCCACCGCCAGGGGTGAGGGGTTAGTTGCGAAACGTTGCGGATGTTAGTTTGCTGCTCACGTAAGTGGGTTCGACATAGATCAAGGAGCCTCTTATGAAGGTCGTGCTTTTTTGTGGTGGATTGGGATTGCGCATCCGAGATGCCGAAGATATTCCTAAGCCTATGGTGCAAATCGGATACCGACCAATCCTGTGGCATGTTATGAAGTATTATGCCCATTACGGACACAAAGACTTCATTTTGTGCCTGGGCTATCGAGCGGATGCTATCAAGAACTACTTCCTTAATTACAACGAGTGCGCGTCCAATGATTTTGTCTTGTCTGGCGGTGGGAAGAGGCTGGAGCTGTATAACAGCGATATCCATGACTGGCGCATTACTTTCGCAGACACCGGAATCGGTTCGAACATCGGCCAACGCCTCAGGGCGGTGGCGAAATACCTCGCTGGAGAAGAGGAGTTCTTGGCCAACTATAGTGATGGCCTCACGGATTTACCACTTCCGGAACAACTCCAACATTTTCGAGAACATGGAAAAATCGCAAGCTTTCTCTGTGTCCGACCGAGTCTTAGTTATCACTTGGTCTCATTGCAGGAAGGGAACGGTAACCTAGTGTCGGCAATTCAGGCTATCAACAATGGTAATCTGCGAATTAATGGAGGTTTCTTCGTCTTCAGGAAAGATATTTTCGATTATATACACGGGAGAGAAGAGCTTGTAGGCGAGCCCTTCCACAGACTGATCAAGGAACGGGAATTGATTGGCTACTCCTATGATGGCTTCTGGGCGAGCATGGACACTTTTAAGGACAAACAGTACTTGGAGGGATTATACGCCGGTGGCGTTGCCCCTTGGGAAGTCTGGAAGGTCAATGGTAATGGCAAGCACGAAACTTCAGAGCTAAGTGAGACTCCATGCGTCTTTTGAGTCTGGGAAATGGAAGTGGCTCTCCCCTTCAGATTTTGTGCCTAGGCGCTCATTCCGACGACATTGAAATTGGTTGTGGCGGAACAATCCTCCGCCTTGTCCAGCAATTTCCGGATTGCGTGTTCCGTTGGGTTGTGTTCAGTGCCCTTGGCGTCCGGGCGGCGGAGGCCGAACGCGCCGCGACGCTCTTTGTGGGCAGTAATACCATCCAGGGGCCTTTACTTAAGGCATTCCAGGATGGCTTCATGCCCTTTGTCGGTTCTGAGATCAAAACTGTTTTTGAGGAGCTGAAGAAGGAGTTCTTCCCGGACCTCATTTTTACTCACAATCGCAAGGACGCGCACCAGGACCATCGCTTGCTTGCAGAATTGACGTGGAATACCTTCCGGGACCATTTGATCCTGGAGTACGAGATTCCGAAGTACGACGGTGACTTTGGACAGCCATGCGTGTTTGTTCCACTCGAATCCGATGTGTGTCGCAGAAAAGTGGACTACCTTATGCAGTCCTTTCCATCCCAGCACACAAAGCACTGGTTCCAGACGGACACATTTTTTTCCCTCATGCGATTGCGCGGGATGGAATGCAATGCCCCTAGCGGATACGCCGAAGCCTTCTACTGTCACAAGCTGGTACTGTGAAGGTCTGGCCTTTGGCTCGCCGATATGGCTCCCTGCATTATAACGTCTGTACTACGTATTTACGATTAGTAACTCAGTTATCGTCTAAATCCAAAAACATCTGTGCGCTAAGTGACCGGGTTGATGAGGGCGATAAGAGTGAGCTATATACGCCAACTACTCGCAAGGGCTATTTATCAATCGCTGCTCGACATAAGAGTTCAAATCTTAACGCCGCCGAACAGCTCCCAAGATGTTCAACCGGTGGTCTAATTTGTTGTGGTGGAGTTGCGTCACATTGTTGTCTGGGATTCTAGTCACCGGACTTTGGCCCTTTAATTTTTGTCCGAGGAACAGGGTACATTGGCTTAAGGCTGGAGACGGGCTGCACTTCCAGCCCTATGGTCAGGCGTACAGCGCCACGTTATGGACACTCAACCAACCGAGCGAATCTGGAGATTTATCTTTTACCATCGAGCTCTGGCTGCAACCGGACGAAACACATCATCCACAGGGCGTCTCGATTTTCTCCATTCACCACCCTTCCGACGATCATGATCTTAGCATTGTGCAGTCAGGGGCCGACTTGGTCCTCCAGGGTTATTTTCGTGATCGCAATCGCACTCAACAATTTGCTCAGATGCGGTTTTATGGTGCGTGCCGGACCTCGCTGCCCAGTTTCGTGACTCTCACATCCAGTGAAGAGGGTACCGTTCTTTACAAAGATGCTAAGCCGCAACCGGAACGCTACTTTCTTTTTCCAGAGAGGTATGTCGGACGTATAGTCTTGGGCCATGCGCCCGGCAGCGCTGAACCTTGGACGGGTTACATACTAGGTTTGGCACTCTACGGCCGCGCGCTTCGAGTAGAGGAGATCGCCCAGCACTACAAAGACTGGCTTCAGCACAAGCCGCACCTATTGCAGGGTGCGCAGGCCCTATATGTATTCGATGAACGAACCGGAAATATTGTTCACAATCGCAGCGGTTCCGCGCCCAACCTGAGTATTCCCGCGACATTCATGCCGCTACATCCGACAATTTTGGGTGTCCCGCATCCGTTCAGATTGCATCGAATCGACACCGTCGTTAACATTCTCGGATTCATACCAATCGGTTTTTTTCTTTGCGCCTATCTGGAGGATGCGAGGTATTACTCTTCGCGTGATGCTTTTGCCTGGACCATTATTCTTGGTGCGCTGACCAGCCTTGGCATCGAATTGCTCCAGGTGTTCTTGCCATCGAGAGATTCCTCGCTACTGGACGTGATCAATAATGTGGCAGGAACAACCGCAGGAGCGTTTTTGCAGATACGAGTACACGATCACTGGCGCGAAATTGTCTGGCGGTCTATTCCAGGCATCCAAACTGCTCGGTCCAACGGCAAAGCACATTGGAAGGAGATGCGGCGCAACCGGCAATAAACTTCTCCCCTGAGTCCTGAGAACTGAAAGCCACCGTGAGCTGCCGTGTGTAGGAGAACAAGCGAACCGCGGTGAGCGGGTAACGTACTTCGCGCGCGGCGTCCAGTGGTCGACCATCTTGATTCCAACCACCTCCTCGATTTTGGAGGTCGCTCAAAACTCTTTTTCGGTCGTACCAGACACACCTGTGAATCCGTAACCATCACGACGACAAGTTCGATCGATTCTCGCAATCTCGTGTCGCGCTCAGGCGTTTTCCTTTGTTCCCAGCCGAGGATCTCCTCGGTCTTGGTGAGCGCGAACGCACGGACATTCGCAGCCGGTTTACCTTGGGCAGCATCGGGGGAAAGAAAGCAACCTCGACAAATAAACCAAGGTGAGCACTGACTGAGACTGAACTGGGAGATGAGCCCTGGTGCCGAAGAATAGCTAATCGAGGGCGGAAGACAGACCGGAACGCGATCCTAAGTTGGCGCCCTAAAAGAGCTGGCGGCCAAGCGCATGCGACGCGGTTATCGCCGACTAGCACCTGCTGACAACACTTTTAGCGATGCCGATATCCAGAAGCATTCGCAGGAGGCGCAACAAGTAATGAAAGGAGGAGCTGACAGATTGCATGCACACGCCATCTCTGGAGAGGGTTTCGGCAAACTACAGTCAGATGCTTTCAAAATTGCTGGAATCAAAACCGCCGCCAACTCGAACATGGGGAGGGTCAGACGCACCTCGTTGCCGCCGAGCCAGGTTTTGGTTATGGACTTAAAACCCGGTGAGGTTTTATCGGTCATTGAGGGTCCAAACGAGTATTTGATCTAACAGGTCAAAACCGAAGAGACGCTGCGGTTGGATCAAGCTCGTGAAGAAATCAAAGGAATTTTGCGTTCTCATCGTCTGAAAGGTGAAAATGCAGGCCATCGAGGATTCCGCAGAGGCGGGACGCCATCGGTTCGACACTCGTGCGTTCTCCCGCCCGCAGCAAGCCGGTGCAGTAGGACGTCAGGAAACAGCGCGATCCAGGTGCCCCGCGGCTTGCGCCAGGCGATGGAGATAGGCCGCGAAGTGTCTTTGCTGGGCGCCTGGCGCAACAGACTTGGCGCTCATGAGCTGCAACATACCACTATAAAGGTTGGAACCGCGTCGAATTTCTACTAGCAAGACTCTATTTTATAACACAGTAGTACTAACGGCTATGGCGGGGTTGGCAGTTCTCATATTTCATCGGCCCAGTTTTTCGGATAGCACCTTCCACAATCTCAAGACCCCGAACAGTCCGCCCTCGAGTCGCCGGACCAGATGCCACCGTAGTTCAAATTTGAACACAACGGCACCATCTCGTTTCCCAAAATTCCATAGCTAAGGAGGTCTTGCCATGGAGCACTTCGCGCGTCTGCAGTTTATTGGAAGGGTCACCTACTACCTTGGTTGGATCGCGGCCGTATGCGGGGGGTTGGCGCACGTTCACCTCGCCACCAGAATGTTCATTTCGATCAACCTCACGCAGCGGAATTTGTTCGAAGCCAGCGTGTTGTTCTTTCTGATTTGTACGGCTTCCGAGTTACGTGCGCTTGTCCTCTTTCGCAGCCAGGATGTGCCCATGGGTTTGAAGACGCAAGCGGCACAAGCGGCATAGGAATACCGGGGGCAGGCTCTCAAGCACGATGACACCCCCTGCGTGTAACCCCAGGTGCCGGGGTCCACAGTTTGCAACAACGTGCGCATTCTTGACGGCCCAAAGCGTAGGGCTAAGAATCCTTACTCGCAGGATGGCGGAACGAACTGGGACTTTGATGAAGGCACGCGCTTCAATCGTCTCACAGTTGAGTTTGCTTCGCCCCATTCGATTGGTGCTCGCGCGACGGGACAAGGTGTCTTGTAACAGCGGATTACCGACATCCTGGGTCAAAACAGTGCACTTTCGATAATCGATACCCCCGCATCCAGCGGAATGCTCGATTGGAACGCATTAGAACGCACCCCAATCATCAGGCTGGAAGAGATCGAGCCCGAGGCCTATCTCGGCTCTATTTAATCAGACAAGATATGGTCGAAGGTTATGTTGGTGACGACATTCGTCCCAGGAGAGGAGTCCACCCCAATGTTGTCCTGGTTGGCCTTGGTGAAGTGAAGATTCTGAAACGTAACGTAGGACCGGGCGGTGAGGCTCAGGGCGCGCAGGTGGATACTCGCCTCGACGGTGTGCCCCGTTGGGTTATCGTATATGTAAATCCGCGCATTGGCCGCATCCCACCACCACTTTCCGGGCGACAGCGCACCCTTACTCCCCACCGATGCCAGCCTAGCGCCATCAAAGAAAGTTTGTGTCACCGTCTTGACGAATGATCCTAGAGTGACAGCCTTGTAGTAGTAGGAACCTTCCGTTGTCCAAGTAGTCAGCAAATCTGACCCGCTAATAATGGGGTTGGGCCCTGAGCCGTAGGCCCGAAGGTAATGGGGTTGCCCGCCGACCCAGAAGAAGGAGGAGCCAACATCTCTCGCCAAATGCATCCCCTGTTGAACAGAACCAAATCGCCCGCGGAAAACGAAGACGCGTTTACCTTGGCAATCGTCCGCCACGCAGTTGTGGGAGATTTCCCATCATTGCTGTCGTTGCCCGCCGATGCGTCCACGTAGTAAGCATTGTTTGCCGGGGGAGCCGCGGAGCCCATGACGGTGACAGTTGCAGTTGCTGAGGAAGCAGTATCGTACGTACTTCTTGCAGTGATTGTTATTGAAGGTACGATTGGGACGGCTTGAGGGGCGGTGTAGGTGCCTGCAGAAGATATCGTACCGACGCTGGAATTTCCCCCTTCAGTGCCGTTCACAAGCCAGCTGATTCCTTGATTTGTCGTCCCTTTCACCGTTGCCGTGAATTGTTGAACTTGGCCTGGGGACAGGCGTGCAATGCTTGGGGCTATCGAGACGGTTATCGGTGTGGGCCCGGGCACGACTGTTAGGGCTGCACTACTCGCTCTTCTTGAATCAGTTGTGCTCACAACCGCAACCACAATTGCGGTGTTTGAAGTGACTGCTTGTGGGGCGGTGTAAAGGCCGGATCGCGATATCGTACCTGATGCTGAATTGCCTCCTACAACTCCATTTGCCAGCCATTCGAGATCAGTGCCGAGAGTCCCCTTAGCCACGGCGGTAAACTGCAAGGAATTGCCAGCGCTCAGGACGGCCCGGTCAGGGGAAATGGACAAAGTGCCTGCGGACGGCTGCGGCGAGGTCGCACCCGGCAGGTTGTTAGCCGACAACCCTCCACAGCCGAACGCGACCAGGCACAGACCCGACAGAGCAAGAAGAGACACTATGTGGGGGAGCTTAGCGCAGGACATTGTCCGATCTCACCAGCAAGTACGACGACGTGGTCTAACGAACACAATGCTAGCGGAGATCGATAAAGAAACGACACGTATCGGAAGGGCAGGGCGGAGTTGTGAAGATGGTATACGGCTATGGCCGATGAGACCTGTCCCTGAATCGCTCGGGACGTGACCGGGATGGCTCCCCCCTGTATAGCCTCCAGTGATTTCCTTAGCCGCTAACCCTCGCTATAGCTGCCGTGCAGTTGTTCATGGCAACCCGAGCACAGCGTAATCAGGTTGGAATCTTCGTCAGGGCCCTGCTGACTCCGCGGCTGCCGGTGATGGACCTGCAAGTTCTGCCTGGAGCCGCAGATTTGGCATCTCCAATTGTCCCGCTCCATGACCTGCCGGCAAAGTTGCTTGTACGATCTGGGCTCTAACCGCAAGCGTGGAAGCTTCGGAAGCATTCGGGTCATCAAGCTTTCTGGGCCAAGTGGGATAGGAACTGCTGACGTTGCTCGCCGGGCAGGAACTCCAAGAACCGGGTCATCGAGCTCAGCAATATCTCTGGGTTTCCGTTGTCCAGGTTCGCCCCCGCTAGAAAGTCCGCACAGATCATTTCCAGGCAGTAGCCGCGGGATTTGTCTGTACCCAGCATCAATGCTGCGGTCTCGAGGGCCTGCTCGATAACAGGGATCTGGCTCTTGTAGAGCTTGAAATAGAGGATCTCGTGCGGTTCTGAGTCTCGCCCCGTCAGTTCCTTTTCCACCTCTCGCGCGAACTCTTCCCTCGGCATTGAGCGGGCTTTGTGCACCCAGGGTGCACAGACGAAGCGCTGACCCTCCGCCCGAGCCAACTTCGCCAACTCCCTCCCTTTCGTCCAGCCGATCTCTTTCAGGTCCTTCCTCACTTGCGGGGGCAGGTGTTCGTGTATTGACATCAGGTAGTATGCCTTCCTCCGCGATTCCGGGAACCGCCGTTCGAGGAACTCATCGAACGACTTCAAGTTCTCCACCCACCAGTACTGTCCCGCTCGCACTTCACATAGGTACCTTCCCAGTTCCACGAACCGGGTATCCCGCTCCGCCTCTGTTCTTCGCTCCCACGCCAGGATCTCGTCGATCTTCGTGAGCACGAACAAAGCGCGCTTTTTGTTCAGCTTGGGCAACATAGGCGGATTGCTAGTACGTAAGCTCGTCAAACAGACCAAGATCGTCTCCCTGACAGCGAACAAGCGTTGTCTCGAATAATTTCGGTTGCCCCAGACAGAGGCCGACGTATGGGCAGCTGGTACAAGGGTTCTGAGGGAACCGGACGCCGCTGTGCGGAAGGAACTGGGCTGACTCGATCCGTCGGATGGTGTCGTCGACCAGCCGACCGAATTCCTCGCGCTGCCCTTCGGTAATGGTGGTTCGGAAGTACTGAATCTCGACCAACCGCTTCCGGACGAAGACGACTTGAGCGACATCGGCGATGCCGGTGATCCAGCTGTAGCAGACCAGCTGAGGATCGAGCATCAGCAGTCCCTGCGGTTCTTCCGGATATCGGCTGGAAGTGGTCTTCCACTCCAACAGGCAACGGGTACCGTCCAGGCATCCGATCGCGTCGATATAGGCGACGAAGTCATTACCCTTCGGCAGAGGCCTTGTGAATTTGATCTGCAGGTTCTTCCTGGGCTGGCGGACGCGAATACGCTCGTCCTGCGCGAAGCGGTCAAGGAGCTGGATGCCCTGTTGCAGCATGCGATCCCACGTCGTTCCGTTCGAATACTCGAGCTGGCTGTCCTTATGGGCGGCCCATTCGCGAAACAGCACTGCTCCGGGGTCATCTCTGCGGAAGTAGGCGGACAGGGCCTGCTCGAAGGCGCGACCGAACAACATCGCTGCCCGGGTGTCTTTTTCTTTCCAGCCGTCCAGATAGCGATACCGGTAACGGCGCGGGCAGCTGAGGTACTGGCTGATCTGGGTGTAGCTATAGGTCATTAGGCGACCTCGGATCCAGTATTCTTCAAGCAGGAAGCCGAAGAGAGTTCTGCCCACTGGCTGGCTGGGGCGAAGCCATCGAAGTTCAGCAAGGAAGTGCCGTTGACGGTGGTGTGGCTGATCTTCACCACGCCGCGCAGTCCGGAGAGAGCTTTCTCGTCGACTTCATCGCGTCCGAGCAGGTCGGCGTCGTAGAAAAAATCGCGCAAGAACCAACCGAGCTTCCACAAGTTTTTCGGCGTGCAGGACACCCGTCCGGAGATCACGCGGCCGGCGAGTTCCCTTGGTTCCAGGATGGAGAGGTGTAAAATGTAAAAGGGCTTCGCTGGATGAAAGCGGTACTGGGCGCGGTCGACGCGGACAAGGAACACACCGTCGGGCACAGCATCGGCCGCGGGGTGGGCCGTCTCGCTCAAGCCTTCGATGCGACGTTTCATGCGGCACCGTCCCTGTTTTCTCCGCGGGGTAGGTAGCTGTTGAGCTGGCAGAGCAGGGCGTTGCGGTCCTTCTCGGCCCAGTCGGCCAGGTACGCGACAAAATTCTCGACCTGCTCGCGCGTTGCCTCACGCAAACTCTTTACCCCGCAGAAGTCAGTGGCGTAGGACTTCACCAAAGTGGCATCGAGCTGATGCTGGCGAATGATCTGGCAGAGGCGGTCGCGGACCTTGGGGCCGCCATAGCCATTTCCATTTGCAGACTTTGGAGGTAGCTTCTCCGACACTCGGGCAGGTTCGGATGGTGCAGCGGAGGAACCAATCTCCTCGATTGAGCAGATACCAATGCCGTAAGCCTTGCGCAGGGCACGGTTCACAGCACGTGTTTCGGCAACCCGCATCTCGGCGCCCCGGACGATAGGCGAGACGTTCGCCGGGTCGGCGTCGCCGTAACCAACGAAGCCAGAGGAGTTCTTAGATGGGTAGACCGTTGCCTTCAGGACAAACCGACTTGCCGTGGTGTCACAAAGCGAATCCACTGCCTCGACGTGGATGCCGTTGCATTTCCTGCGACGTGCCAGGCGGAGAAGACCAGTGTGCGTGACATAACAGCATCCATCAATGAATTGTAGTTCGCCTTTGGCCAATGAGAAGTTGAAGTCCTTCGATAGGGTCTCGAGCGGCTTAACCACTCGGCTTGGCAGGTTACCCCCCAGTAGCTGTCGGGCAAGCCGTAAGTTTTCTCGTAGTGGGTAGTTCGCGTGGGGTTTGTGTGGAGAGTGTTTTCGACACCCTTGCACATGATCTTTTCCAGCCATGAAGCCTCCAATTTGCGTACATCATAGTGATAACAAATGATAACATATGATGTGAGCGAGAGCAATCCAATTTTTGGTTGGCCGTTCGTTTCTGGCGCAGCTATAGTTTTGTCCGTGACGACGAAGAAGGGCTTCTTGGCTTTCCGGGTTTCACCCGATTTGAAGACTGAGATTCAGGAAATCGCAAACAGTGAAGCGAGGAGCATTTCGCAGGTTTGCGAACTCCTCCTGTCTGAGGGTGTTCAGGCGTACAGGAAGGAAGGGCCAAAGTTCATGCAGCGCCTGGTCGCCAAGCAGAAGGCCAGGACCAAAGATGCATAGGCCAGTCACGGTGATGTTCGGGCGTCGTGACCAGACCGCGCCAGCCATAGCGCGATTATTGAATCTGCACGGTGCTCCACGTGCCGCCGTTCACTTTGGAGTTATAACCAAAACGTCCTGCATGACTGCCCGTGAGCGGCAATGATGTCCGCCAACGCTGGCCAGCCCTTGACTCCGGGGATAGAATGGTTTCATTGGATCTGGCGGTATCGACATTCTGTACTGGCGGTATCCCCTTCGAAAACTGGTCGCCAACGTAATTCCTCAAACCAACTAGTCGTGAAATCGTGATCTGGGCGCAGCCTGCCTGTGCTCCGGGAACGATGAGGGGGGCACGTGCGCCAGAATCCGTCGAATTCCGAAATCAACGCTCCGTGCAACATCGTCATCCCCACGGCGGGCGAGATCCTCGACGACGGGACGATCATCGATCTAGTGGAAGATACGTCCCGGCCGGGCGCACTGGCTTTACTGAAATTCGATGGACGCGAGCCGGAAATAGGCTCGCAGATCGAGCATCACGGCCGGATGTACGTTCCCCGCTCTATTTCCTCCATAGTGAGACGCTCCCTGCGTCTACCATCAGGCTGTGCGCCTAGCGGACCGACCACGAAACTGTTTAACCGACTCGTCGCCGTCTTCGAGAACTTCACTGATCTTTCTGAGCACGCCCGAAAGTCTGTCGTTTCTGTTCTGCTCGCGTCCTGGATCCCTGAGCTCATACCGGTACCTGTGACTCTTTTTTTGTGGGCGCCTGACCCGGCGGTGGGCGCCCGTGTGCTGACGGTCTTGGGCGCGCTGTGTCGACTTGCGTTGCCTCTGTCAGGAGCCGCCGCCCGCGATCTCGCGGCTCTGCCAGACGATCTCCCAAGGACGCTCCTCGTGATCCGGGCAGCGCCGATGCGCGCGTGCCGCTGCTCGAAGTACTGCACGCCCGTTGTCACGAGAAAGGCCGCGATCGGCTCTACGTCGGCGAGATTGCCCTTGACCTGAACGCCCACGTCCTTGCAAATGGCGGCAAGGTTGAACTCACTAGCCGGATGGTGGGGAGTCTGCTCAGGTCTTTGGGATTGGCTACGCGGAAGCTCGACCAGCGCGGGCGAGGTCTGATGCTTGATGAGGCCACTAGGCGACACATTCATCGACTTGCGCGTGAGTACCACGTGTCCTCAGCGAGCGAACCTTTTCCGGGCTGTTCCGAATGTGCAGAAGCGCAACCTCCTACAGCATAAGAAGTTGCGAACATCATGAACGTATGAACGTTTTTTGAAACATATCCAGGTTTTCTCGAAGGGAGTGAGCCCGATGATTTGCAATCCAAAGCGAAGACTCTATGCCGATCGGCTGTGCCAGCTGAATGAGTTGGGACTTCCCAATCCGTTCGAGTATGGCTCGGTCGACAATCTGACCTATGTAGAACAGGCTGGTAAAATCAAAGTCGAACAGGTTGGACCTGATATCGAAAATCCGATTGTCGACCTGCGGGACGGTCGCACCTTATACGTGGTGTGGCTGTCGCTCTCGGCGGAGAGACCCGGGTTACATCTGTATGACTTTCGTTTTGAGCTGCCCTGGCCGGACTCGAAATTCGAGCAGTTACCCAGGTCCACCGAAAGCTGCGTTGGCCAAGCTTATATCTTGCCCGACCAGCTTGATTACCCGCGTGAAGATATTCTGAATTTCCGTTTCGGGAAAACAGGCTGGCGCCTGCCGTATTCCAGGGTGGAGGGAGTCCTTTGTGCCCTCAGTGACACTCCGATCCCGGCGGAATTCAAGCATGGCGTCTCGATTCCAGTCAGGGTGAAATTCTTCGGCGAGTCCGGAGAGCAGCTTGCGGAAGCGAGCGTTGTTCTTTGGGCCGATCGATGGCGTGAGCCCGCCGTCATCCGGCCAAGCGCGACACCGCCCATCGAAGCGGATGTGGGAGAACCAAGTAATGTTGAATTGTCGCAAGGCTCCAGGCTGTATGCAGGGCCACCACCAGAGCTCACGGTTTGCGAGCGCAGTTTTGCCGAATATATTCGGACTAGGAGGCCTTGCGGCTTTCGGATCACGTGGGGAGAGAAAGGGGATACTCTGTCTGATACGCCCGTCACCTTCGTGGCAGCCTCTCCCGATCCGATCCGCTGGCCAGCGGGTGCCATTGCTTCGCGGAGCCAGAGTCCGCCAATCAGTTCTTCATCTTCCGGATTGTTCCCAAGCGAAGCAGATGGTCGTCGGCCGTGATCAACGTAAGTTCCATGACCTGAGCAGTGGCGGCAAGGAACCGATCTGCGGGATCGCGTTGTGGCAGCGGGAGCTGCTGGGCGATGAGCACGATCTCGTGGGGTGAGAGGCGCTTCCCGCAGAGGCGCTGTGGCCGCGGTCAGCCACTCGGACGAGTTGGCGGGGAGCCAAATCTTGCCCTTGGCATTCAGCAACAGCGTTTCCCAGCGGTCCCGTGTCGCAGATCGTGATCACGACCGCGCGAACCTGCGCCGTTCGTTCGTCGCAGGTTTGCGGCTGCCCGCCACACTGCTGGCAAGATCAGACGTGATCTCATATACGGAAGGACTGCCTCGGCGCGGCGCAGCCTCGAGCCTCTCGCGAATCAGGGCGGCCACGCTGCGCCCGGTCGTGCGGGCCTCTTGCCTCAAGTGACGCAGCGTCGTATCTGGAAGCTTGATCGTAATCCCCTTCATCATTACCTATCATGGTGACTCCATTCTGACAGAATGGCAATACCACGCGACGGGGCTGCCAGCAATCTTCAGCGACGGCTCTTCCGAACGGGGCAACCTTGAACGACAGCGCGACAACTTTGCCGGCCAGTTCTTCCAGCGCCCACTGACCTGCGCGAGTATATCCGCTGGAACGCGCAGCCAGTTGGGCGGTGGCGACCAGGAACCGATCTGCGGGATCACGTTGTGGTAGAGGGAGCTGCTGGGCGATGAGCACGATCGTGGGTGAGAGGCGCTTCCCGCATGGGAAGGCCCAGCAGCGGTGGCCCTCTCCAACTCTTGAAGACCAAGGGGACCGTGTGCATACTTCACGTATATACATGGTGGAGGTTGGCATGGGCACGGCACGAGTATTCCGGTGCGGAAACAGTCAGGCAGTACGGCTGCCGAAGCAATTGCAACCTCGATGCGCAAAGAACGCCGCAAACTAAAAGCCGTGGATTGCGATGAGTCGAAAAGAGTCTGATCAACGTTATACGCATGAGGAGTGCCTGACTTTGTTTGCGTGTCTTTTCCCCAAGGGATTCGCCGGGGAAGATGTTCTGGCGGAAATTGCGCCGGAAGGGTGGATGGATTCGACGCTGCACTTCGTGTTCCACCCGACTCTCGATCAGGTCCACTGGGAACGCGTCGAACTTCATCGCAACGTGCGGGAATGGCGGTGGTGCAGCAAGGATGGCGGGCAAGAGCCGGAACCATCGCTTGAGGACGTTCGCGCAACTTATGAGGACGGTCCTGTCGAGAACGAACACGAGGTCGTAGATCGAGATGGCCAGCTTGTGGACATTGGTTCCTGGCGCGGTGCCGCCGGATTCCTAGCCGAACAGCTGAATCGCCAAATGGGGGAGTCGCGGTACGACTATGTGGATTTCTACATGGGAAGCTTTGGGGTGTCGCAGCGCGCCGATTTGACGCCCGTCTATGAGATGGTCTTCCGCCGACTCAAGCAACGGCTGTTGGATTGGCGGTATAGTTTTCCCCAATTGCAGTTGATTGAATTTTCGTCCGAGAAACCGAACGGTGCACGGAGTTACCAGCTCGAAAAAATGAAAGCCGATCTAAAAGAGGCGCACCGCCAAGCCATCGAAGATTCCAAGCTGGAGCCGTGCCGGAGATCGTGCTTGCGTACAGAAATGTTTATGGAATGCTGCCCCCATGGTTGGCCGCCGTGGGAGTTCAAGCAATGCGACGATTGAGTTCGTATTCCTCCACCAGTTCAGCGTCTCGCGCCAGTCAATCGCAGGCCTAGGCTGAGGAGACGTATGTGAAAATTAATGCCGGTGGACGAACGGGCTATCTCAAAAACACCCGGCACGCAATCCAGCATAGGGCCTAGCCTTGGTTTGGTTATCGCCTGGCTCGATGGCCAGCCGCGTAACCAGTTATTTGGATGAGGAGGATGCAGTTTTCTGATGGAAAAAGGGATGGGTGCAAGCTTTCGGCTATGCCCTAATGCCTGCTCCACGCGCTCAATTCGTTTTTCGAATGATTACTTTTGCAATATCAGAACAGTCTTTTGAAGCTCCCCCCTCAAACCGGCTTCGCCGGCGGGCTGTCTCATTCATTTCGAGCTTGACCGCCCATCAGAACTAAGCCAAGCTATCCTTCGCCCCCCCATACCGACCACTCTGAGGAGGGGAAATTGTCGGCCCGCAAACGCCTGGTCGATCGCTACGGAACGCGGCTTCCCAGCCGACGACAGCTCCGAGTTATCGAGCTAGTAGCCCAAGGATTGAAAAACAAAGAAATCGCCAAGGAACTCCGGATCAGCGAACACGTCGTCAGGAATCATCTTGGAAAAATCTACGACAAGATTGGCGTAAGCAATCGGGTCGAACTCGCACTGTGGTATTGGGCTAGAAGGCAAGAGAGAAAGCCACGCCGAACTGGGAATTGAGCTAACACCTCCCATGAGGAAGCCGGCCGGAGCGTTATTACTGGGCCATCCGTGGTGGATTCAACGTGACGGGCCGCAAAAACTGGATCAATGTCAACAATGACATCAACTCGTCCGACTTTCTCGCCTACAACGCATACAACGGCCGAGTCTTCACCGGCCGCATCCGCAAGTAAATTGACCTATAAGGAAGGCACAAAAATCAACGGGGCTGGACCGGATAATCGACGCTGATACCCCATTCGACGTCACACGGGGTAAACAAAGCCGACACTTGTTGCTCAGTGTCTATGAATTCGGATGCGAACCGATGGTACTTTACGGCGTAGGAACGACCGCTTGTGCCTGATTCGAATACGTGCTCTCAGCGCCGGTCCGATCCACCGCTGTGACCACATAGAAGTACGACTGCCCCGCACTCACCGTACTGTCTGTGTAGCTCAAATTGCCATCGGGAGAAGATGTGATCCGCGCGTACGATCTGCCCGATACCGTCGATCGGTACACGTTGTAACCCACCACTCCCGCGCTGCTGCTCGCCGCCCAGGAGAGGGTAACGCTGTGCGGAACTGTTGCCACTCCACTTCCGCTCAGCGATTCTGTCGCGAGAGAATTCCCTGCGTTGCTCAGGAAAGCAAGCCTGGCGGCCGCCGCGCCGGAGGACTGCGGCGAAAAGGTCACGGTGAAGGGAACCGACTGCCCAGCAGCAACTGTCAGGGGCATCGAGATGCCACTAACTGCAAACTCTGCGCTCGTTGTGGTGATCGAAGAGACTGTGACCGGGGACCTTGTCGCGCTCAGAATCCCCTTCAAGGAGGCTCTCGATCCCGCCCTTACGCTACCGAAGTTCAATGTCGCCGGTGCCACGGTGAACTGCCCAAGCGCCGTCTCGCTGCCCGACAGCGCGATGTGCAGCTGCGGGTTGGAAGCATTCGAGTTCACCAAGAGAGTGCCGGAACTTGTCCCGGAAATGGTAGGCGCAAATACGACGCTGAAGGTCAGGCTGTGCCCCGCGTTCAGGCTCACGGGCAGTACCAGGCCGCTCAACGTGAACGCCCTATTGGACACGGAGGCCTGCGACACCGTGACACTCGTTTTCCCGTTATTCGTCAGGGTCTCCGTCAACGTCTTGGACCCGCCTGCTCTCAGACTTCCAAAACTCAGGATCGCGGGCGAGGGCACGATCATACCCTCTTCCTTCGCGCGGGGAATCCCCGAACCTGACAGGGCCACAGTCGAGGGCGCCTTCCACTTGTGGTAGCCCCACACTTGCGTCGAAATACTTACTAACCCGCGATCAGCACCGACCGCAGATGGAGTGAAGGTGACGTGTAAACGAACACTCTGCCCTGGAGCGAGCCTCACTCCAGAGTTCAGGCCACTGACTGCGAAGCCCCTTCCGCTCACGTGCACGCCTGAAAAAACAAGCTCTCGGGTTCCCTTGTTGGTAACGTGTAACACTCGCGTCTGACCATTCCCGACTATCACGTTGCCAAACGCCAACCTGGACGGCGCGACTGCGATTTGCTGCGCGCCGGCGTCGATTGAGAGAGCCGGAGCAGTAATAACAATAATAAGGAGGAGCAAAAGAGCCCAATACCTTGCCAAGCCAGAACCGGTCACAGTTCACACCTATGCAGGTACGCTGCGGCGCACGTGCGGGGGATGGGTGGTGCCTTCAGTCCCGCACCCGGACGGTCGAGATTGCCGAGGCGAGGGTCTTGATTTTGCCCCCACGGCCGCTTCGTCAACAGATCACACTGGGACAGTCTGAGAAGGGCATGGTGACTTCGTTTGGTTTTCAACGTGGTACGCGTTGGAAGAATCGTCGGACGATGCACGATGGCGTATGCAGCAGCCTAAAAGAGTCATGACGCGATATCCGCTTTTGGCTTTTAGTGTCGGTACAGCCAGTGTATTTCCGGGAGACGCCATGGGGCCGCGACCTTGAGCTTCAAACCGCAGGTGCCAGAGCACCGCGTCACGGATTGTGCGAGGTTCTTAAGGTGAAGGGGCGTGCGGATTGTGCTTCACAGGGTCATGCCACTAAAGGGCGCGGCCGGCGTTCAGTCGCCGATCGGTACCTAGCGTCGGGCCTCTTCCTGGTTTCTGCTGCCCGTGCAGTCGTGCTTCTCGAAGCCCTCTTGGGCAACGCGGTTACATGCGAGCGCCGCAACGGTGCTCTCCAGGCGCGGGGCGGTAAAACCCCAGGTGCAGTGGGAGCAGCACCAGCCGGTAAATGTTTCGTCCTCAATCCAGATTATGCGTCTATTCATTGGCTGTGCGTAGTTTTGGATTTTTGACGGAAGGATAGACTTCCGCCGGAGACGAGGGGCAGGAATACATATGACAACTCGAGCGCGGAACGTAGCCCGTGCCCTCGTCGGAGACAATCTCGCACGAAATCGCGGAGGGGCAAAGTAACGAGAGTGCTTCGTCCTACTTGGCAGCAGGACATCAACGCAAGCACAAGAAACGTGAGCAAGTCCCCCCGGTGGTCAAATATATATCGGTCAACTTATGCATGATGCCAATTCGGGGGCCACGACCATCCGCCATTTACGAATAGTTCGAAAGGTTCAAGCGCAGCGGAATGGAGAGCATCCGGTACACGCGCTCGAACAAAAGTTCGTCAAGGTCGACTGGGCAGAGTTTTTGCGCGGGGATGGTCTGAAGAGTTTTTCTAATGTGCACCCGAGTCGTCAACTTTTTCAGCACTAGTTCAGGAATGTACTTCCGGCGCTGGTTCTTGTTTGACGGTTAGGGAAAAGCGAAGTCCAGACGAACCAGCAACTTTTAGTGGTCGTCGCCCACTTTGCTGAGACAGAGGCCTTCCTGCCTTGGTGCGTGCCGCATAAGTACATGTCCTGTTGTTCGTTGAGCCGTCGCGCCTCGGTTACGTTGTAGCTGGCAGTACACCCTGAAAGACTTCGGTAAGAAAATATCCAAATCTCAGCGATCAAGCCGATCTAGAAGAGGCGGTCTACCTCATGAGCCTGTGCAATCTTCGTGTTAGGTCGGATGTGCTCACGCTCGGCGCCTACTGCTTGAGAGCCATTTTGGCTTTGGCCACTTTGTTCAGCGTGGGATGCGCGGGCACAAAAATGGCTAGCACTTCCCCATCGAGTCCGACGCCGGCTGGAAGCCTGTCCCCCAGCAATTCCACGCTGAATTTTGGGAATGTACAGCTAGGCAGTGCAAAATCAATGTCACTCGCGCTTACCAACGCCGGAACGAGCACAGCCGTTCAGATTTCTCAGGTCACAGCCTCTGGTCCGGGTTTCACTGTAACTGGAGTGACCCTCCCGGTTAACCTGGCAGTTGGCCAGAGCGTCACCTTGGGTGTTGATTTCAAGCCGACATCGGCCGGCAGTACGAGCGGGAATGTATCCATCGCGAGCACAGCAACCAACTCGAACATCTCGGTAGGCCTGTCTGGGGCTGGACTCGCGTCCGGACAACTCGCGGTCAGTCCCGCAAGCGTGAATTTTTCGAGCGTGACAGTTGGCGGCAGCCAGAATCAGACGGGAACATTGACCGCGGGCTCATCCAGCATCACGGTCTCGAGCGCAAGTTGGAATGGAACCGGGTTTTCGCTCGGTGGTATCTCTTTTCCCGTGACAATTCCCGCCGGACAAAGTGTGCCGTTCACGGTCACTTTCGCGCCTCAAACAACAGGAGCTGTAAACGGTACAGTTTCTTTCCTGAGCAATGCGAGCAACTCGCCGACCAACGAAACCTTAGGTGGGACCGGCGTACAAGCGACCCCGCACAGCGTGGGCCTGAGCTGGAATCCGGATGCTTCAACCGTCCAGGGCTACTACGTGTATCGTGGCGCGCAGACAGGCGGGCCGTACGCAAAGATCTCGACCTTACAACCTGGAACTTCCTACGTCGATGCCAGCGTGTTGTCTGGCCAGACCTACCACTACGTTGTGACTGCGCTCGGCACCAATTCGCAAGAGAGCGCGTACTCGAATGAAGCCGCGGCGGTGATTCCGTAGAGTCGCCAACAGACACACTGGCTGAAGTTTGAAATTCTCTCTAGATCCATCAGCTTTGAAAACAAGGTGCACTGCCCACAGCAGTCTCGCGATTGCCAGGGAGCGCGGATAAGCATTCCAACGAAGGCCGCAACCTGCCGAGGGCTGGGAGCTTTTCCGCAGAGAGATCGCATGATTGGACTGCCCTCTTGCTTTCGGGTCCAGTACCACAGGGCAAGTTCGACCCGGTTGCTAACGCCAATCTCATCGTAGATGGCAGTCAAATAGTTCCTGACAACAAATACGCTGATCCGGAGGATTCGCCGATGCCCGAAGCGGTAGGACGGTGAGGCAGCTTCTCGTTCACAACCGGGCAGAATTTTTTTAGCAGGAGAGGACAGACGGCACTGCCCAGGGACCCTCCAGCCCTTCCTGACCAGGTAACCCGCCGCGCTCGGGAAATCGCAGAGGGCCGACTCGTGTCCCCTTGCCCTTCTAAGACTGTCCCACCGTGATCTGGTGAACACGCGCCACCCCAGTGAGAATCCCACCAGCAGTTCTCCCCAGCTTGGCGCTTCGACGGGCCGATCTGAGGAGTGAAAGAGCACCACCATCGCTGTGCGCCGTGGCGCACTGCATAGGTGTGAACTGTGACCAGCTTCGGCTTGGTAAGGCCCTGGGCTCCTTTCCTCTTTATTTTGGCTCTCCTGAGTATTCTTCCATCAGCCGCATACTCGCAACAGATCGCAGTAGCGCCGTCCGCTTTAGGCTTCGGCAACGTGCTTGTCGGAAGCAGTGGGACGCAACCGCTGAGTATCACAAATACCGGCGGTGCTAGCGTCAGTGTTTCCAACGTAGGTGTGAACGGAACGGGCTATGCGGTCAGTGGGCTGTCCTATCCGTTGACGCTCTCTCCCGGGCAGAGCGTGGGTCTGAACGTTATCTTCAGTCCACCTGCGGTGGGCAGTGACAGCGGCTCGGTGTCGGTAACCGTATTGACCCAAACTTGGAAACACAATGGCAAGAGATCGTCTTCCACGGCCACAACCACCATGGTGTCGTTATCCGGCTCGGGGATAGCTGCTACAGGCCAGATTGCGCCTGCGCCGGCAATTCTGAGTTTTGGAAGTCTCTCGTTAGGCACTTTTCAGACCTTAACCGAGACACTAACCAACACCGGAACAGCCAGTGTGAACATCTCGCGAGTCGGCTCATCCAGCGCGGCATTCACGGCGAGCGGCTTGTCGCTGCCGACGATTCTGGGAGCGGGACAGAGCCTGACTTTCAACGTCGTCTTCGCGCCCACCGTTTCCGGCTCGATTTCTGGGAACCTGGCAATCCTCTCGAATGCTTCGAACCCGCAGCTCAACATCCCCCTGTCGGGAAATGGGAACACTGCCGGGCAGTTGACACTGTCGCCCTTAGCCTTGAATTTCGGCAGTGTTAGCACAGGGTCGCCTGCATCCTTGCCCGGCATGCTGAGCGCAAGCGGTTCCTCGGTTACGATCTCTTCGGCCACCAGCACGAGTGCCGAATTCGTTCTCAGTGGGATCTCGTTTCCCGCCACCCTAGCCGCCGGCCAGTCGGTTCCCTTCACCGTGACCTTCTTGCCCCAGGCCTCTGGTACCGCGACTGCCAATCTTTCTTTCGGCAGCAACGCCGCGAATTCTCCTGCAACGGAGTCGCTGAGCGGGAATGGAGTAGCCCCGATACAGCACGGCGTCGACCTCTCCTGGGATGCGAGTTCCAGCTCGAACGTTGCGGGATACAACGTATACCGGGCGGGAGTATCCGGCGGCCCCTACATTTCCGTGGCTTCTGCAAACGCGGCCACGAGCTTCGTCGACGGTTCGGTGCAGTCCGGACAGACGTATTACTACGTGGTGACAGCCGTCGACACGAGCGGGACGGAGAGCGGGTACTCGAACCAGGTGCAAGCGGTCATTCCGTCTCCCTAGGGACCCGCATTCCTAGCAGGGCGGGAGAGTGCGGGGTGGCTGCCGTATACCCGCGTGGAGTGAGTCCGCTGCGCCCTCAGCACCACCACAATCCCAGAAGAATTCACACACAGGGCAACGATCCCAGTCGGAGTGAAGTTCTTCGGGAAGTTCGGACGTCAACTCGGGGCAGCCAGCCTAGTCCTGTGGGCCGAGCGATGGCGCGAACCGGCCAGAATGCAGGCAACCGCGACGCCGCCCGAAGCACTGGATGTGGCGAGCCATTTGTTGCCCCAACGGCCGCGTCGTTCCAGTCTGTACCAGCCAAGCCGATGGGGCGCAGACTCGCAAGGGCCAGCACCAGCGCTGACGGTTTGCGAGCGCAGTCGGGCCGAATATCTTCGGAGTAGCAGGCCCTGCGGCTCCCGGATTACGTGGGGAGAGAGGGAATATTCTGTCCGATCGCCCGTCACCTTCGTGGCAGGGCCTCCTGATCCATGGCTGCCTCGCTCGCGACTGTGCCCATCCTTGCAGCTGCGCCAATTCGTCCATGTTGGTTTCCAGGAATTGTCGGCGAGTCCCAGGGCCGCTCGAAAAGGGAAACTGGCATTCGACTACTATCTGACTCCCCACAGCCGTACTATTAAAGCATGCGGCGTGGTACACACCGCAGGAAAGTCCGACCTCAGCCTTGGACATCCGACGGCACTCCGGAACATCGCACGAATGGGGAGAAGGCCCGGCAGCGCCTGCGCTGCTCACGGGGCATGTCGATGTGTGGCGCGTCCGGTTGGACGAAACAGAGCCAGATTCCAGTACGAAAATTCTTTCCCCCGACGAGCTTGCTCGCGCCCACCACTTTCACTTCGAGAAAGATCGCCTGCACTTTGCCCGTTGCCGTTCTGCTCTGCGTGACGTTCTGAGCCGGTATCTCCAAATCCCAGCTGCGGAAATCCGTTTCGAATATCAATCGACAGGTAAGCCTGAGCTGTCGTTGGAGCAAAACACCCGCCGACTCCGTTTCAACGTCTCCCATTCAGCTGGCTTGGCCTTGATCGCAGTGGGCGCCGAACATTCGCTTGGAGTGGACATCGAGAAAATCCGATTCGATGTCGATACATCAACACTGGCGGAGCAGTTTTTCTCCGAACGCGAGCGTGCCAACCTGGCAGCGCTGCCTCACAATCTTCGCTTGCCAGCCTTCTTCAGCTGTTGGACTCGTAAAGAGGCTTTCCTCAAAGCTACGGGTTTCGGTCTTTCGTTCCCCCTAACACAGTTCGCCGTGTCTACCCACCCCGAAAGTAATCCTGAGATCGAGGAAATCCATGGCGATCTTCAGTCGGCAGGACAATGGTCGCTTAGAGACATTCAAGCAGAGAAAGGATACCGGGCCTCTGTGGCCATTCAGTCTGCGTCCCCAACTCTCTCGACTTTCGTCTACCGTCGCTTTTGTTCCACGATCCAGTGCTGAAAGCTAGACTGGCTCTTCTGGAAATGGTGCCGGATCAGTGTCGTTGCCGACTAGGTGAGGTCCATGCTCTTGGACGTGCCCGCATTGGTCGAATAACACCACCGTCGCGCTTTCTCGCCGATCAAGGGCCGCGAGGGCCCCTCGGCTTAGCCCAGCGGCAGATAGCAGAAAATGAAGAATAATCAGCAATATATTGCACAATTGGCAGTGGTTACCATTGTCAAAGGCTTTCAAAATTTGTCATACGGTTGGAATGCGGCGTGCATAACCCAAGATCGCTCGCCGTAAGGCCTTTCGGGGCGTGTTTTCGCCTTCATGTTGAAGCGGATTTCGCGTGGCAGCAAGAGGCCTTTTAGTTAGGCTTGTCTCGCGAATGAGGCAGGATTGTCTCGCGAACGAGGCAGGATGAATTTCCTAGGAATCAGCGGGTTAGAGAGGTCGGTTCCTTTCAAACGGGAGCGCTGGCCGGCATTGGAAGCGCGAGAATACCGCATCTCGCAAGGGCATGATTCTGCCGCCGCTCTGGTGGTCGATGGTAAGATAGTCGCCGCTGCGGCACAGGAACGTTTCAGCCGCAAGAAACACACCGGCGATTTTCCGATCAACGCCATCCAGTTTTGCCTGAGCGAGGCTGGTCTCACTATCGAAGATGTGCGCGAGATCGCCCATGGCTTTGACTACTCGCCCTTCCACCAGTTGTACTCGCTCGATCCAGACTCGGCGAGCTTGTACAGCGAAGTGTTCTCGAAGGCAGTACTGGTCGAGCAAGTCAATCGCCATTTTCCGGGGTTTGCAGAAGAACGGATTCAGCAGGTCAATCATCATCTGGCGCACGCAACCAGTGCGGCACTCACGTCTGGATGGAACGAGTGTCTGGTGGTGGTGAATGACGCGATGGGAGAAGTTCAAAGCCTCACCGTATTCCAGTTTCGTGATGGCGGGTTGACTAAGGTAAGGGAGATCTCAGCCAACGATTCTATCGGCATCCTCTATTCCTTGGTTACGCTCCACCTGGGTTTCGATTTCAACTCGGATGAATACAAGATCATGGGGCTTGCGCCTTATGGCGACCCAGAGCGTTTCCGCAGCTTCTTTAAGGGAGCCGTCGAACTGCGTGCTGATGGTGCGATTCGAATTCCGATTCTCCGGCTTAATCCCTCGCGGGAAGAACGCGAGAATTACCTGGCAACCCGCCGCTACCTGGACGAGCACCTGATCGCGCGGCGAGCGCCAGAAGCTGAGATCACGCAGCACCACAAAGATGTGGCTGCGGCATTGCAGGAGTGCCTCGACCGGACCGTCCTGCATGTTTGCGGACACTTCGGGAAAAAAACGGGCCTGCGGCGCATCGCGCTGGCAGGTGGGGTTGCGCTCAATTGCACGGCCAACAGCAAGCTGATCGACTCCGGTATTTTCGATGAAGTCTATATCCAACCCGCGGCTGGAGACGATGGCACGGCCCTGGGAGCTGCGTTATATCGGGCATCGTTGTCGGAAGAAATCTGCAATGTGCGGATGCCGGTACCGCTGCTGGGGCCTGCCTACGACGATTCGCGCATTGCGCACGCAATCGAGAAGTATTCCAGCCGGGTGGCCGTGACGCAGTTCGATTCTACAGACCGGACTTGCGAAGAAGCAGCAAAGTTGATCGCAGAGGGACGGGTGATTGCGTGGTATCGCAGCCGCATGGAGTACGGTCCACGGGCCCTGGGGAACCGCAGCATTCTTGCCGACCCTGGACATCCGGCGATGCGGGATCGCATCAATGCGATGGTCAAGATGCGCGAGGCGTTCCGCCCGTTTGCGCCGGCGTGCTCGATTGAGGAAGCAGACCGCTGGTTCAATGTTGCGCCTGGCACGCAAATGCCGTACATGATTACGGTCGTGGATGTGCGTCCGGAATACCGGGCCACGCTTCCGGCTATAACTCACGTAAACGGCTCGGCGCGATTGCAGACGGTTTCGGAACCAGATAATCCGGATTTTCACCGGCTGCTCAGGGCGGTCGGCAAAACCACGGGCCGTGAGATGGTGCTCAACACCAGCTTCAACGTGAAGGGCCAGCCCATCGTTAATACACCGGAAGAAGCTATCGAGACTTTCTTGGGTACCGGTATCGAATTTCTTTTTTTGGAGAACTGGCTTGTTGTCCGTAAAGACGGCTGATCGCAGGGACATCGGGACCGGGTGCCCGCGCCAGGGCACGATGGCACAGTTGTTCGAGCAGCAGGCTGAGCTCACACCGGACGCGGTGGCGATAGCTTCGGCAGGACAGTGCCTGACATATCGCGAACTCGATCAGCGCTCCAATCAACTGGCGCGGCACCTGCTGCAGCTTGGAGTTGGACCGGAAATTGTGACGGGTATTGCGGTTGAACGTTCAGTGGAAATGATGGTGGGGTTGCTGGCGATCCTGAAAGCCGGAGGGGCCTACGTTCCAATCGATCCCAGCTTTCCGACGCAGCGCATTGCGTTGATGATGGAGGACTCGCAAGCTCCAGTCGTCCTTGCGACGGAACGGACGAAAGTGCGCTTGCCTCAGATGGCTAAGCGCATCATTTCCATTGACGGGGACGCGGACGAAGTCGCGAAGAACGGTACAGACACAGTTGCTTCCACAGTAAGCGGGCAGAATCTTGCCTATGTGATTTACACCTCCGGCTCCACCGGCAGGCCCAAGGGAGTGACGATCGAGCACCGGAACGTCTTGAACTTTTTCACCGGCATGGATGCGGTGATCGGCCCGCCCCCCGGCGTGTGGCTGGCGGTAACCAGCATTTCCTTCGACATTTCTGTGCTCGAACTTTTCTGGACGCTGACGCGCGGATTCCAAGTTGTCATTCATGGAGACGAAGGCACGCAGACGATTCCGGAGGAGATCCGGAATTATGGCGTTACGCACATGCAATGCACGCCGTCTTTGGCGCGGATGATTGCGGTCGTGCCGGAGGGTCTGCCGTCGCTGGGGCGATTGGAGAAACTTCTGCTCGGCGGGGAGGTGCTTCCGTTGGCGCTAGCCCGCCAACTGCGGCAGGTTTTTCGCGGCGAAATGTACAACATGTATGGGCCAACCGAAACCACGATCTGGTCCACGACGTCCCAGATCGGCGAAGACCCTGGCAGCATTTCGATTGGAAAGCCCATTGTAAATACGCAGGTGTATGTGCTGGACCCCATGCTTCAACCGGTGGCTGCGGGACACGCGGGCGACCTGTTCATTGGCGGTGCTGGCGTGGTGCGCGGTTATTGGCAAAGACCGGAGCTCACGAGCGAGCGGTTTCTCGATGATCCATTTCTGCCGGGAAACCGCATGTACCGCACTGGTGATATCGCGCGCTTTCTGCCGGATGGAAATTTGGAATTCCTGGGGCGAGCGGATTTTCAGGTGAAGCTGCGCGGCTTCCGCATCGAGATTGGGGAGATTGAAGCGGCGTTGGAAAGCCAGGCAGGTGTGGCCCAGGCAGTGGTGGGTGCCTGGGAATTCAAGCCTGAGGGCACGATAATAGAAGATAAGCGGTTGGTGGCCTATATTGTTTCGAAAGCCGGAGCGGAGCTAAAGATCGCCAACCTGCGCGCTGCACTTGCAGCAGTGCTCCCGGAACACATGGTGCCGTCCAATTTTGTGGTGCTCGATTCGCTACCCCTGACGGCGAACGGCAAGATCGATCGCAACGCACTGCCCAAGCCTGCGGCGGAGGAGGAGCCTGAGACCATCGCGGAGAAGCCGCGAAACGAGTTGGAACGGGTGATTGCGCAGACGTGGAAACAGGCGCTAGGCGTGGGGCGAGTGGGATTAGACCGGAATTTCTTCGACCTAGGGGCCCACTCGCTGATGGTAGCTGAGGTTCAGATGCAGCTGCAGGAGCTACTGGGCCGGGAAATTTCTCTGGTCGATCTGTTTCAATTTCCCACCGTGAGCGCGCTGGCAGGCCACCTGGGCGGGCAAGAGGGCCAGCCGTCGGCCACGAACCGGGCGGCAGCGCGGCTGGCGGCACGGCAACGGCGGACGCCATGAAGAGGAACGGGACAGAGGTTGCGATCGTGGGCATGGCGGGGCGTTTTCCCGGGGCGCGGAATATTGCCGAGTTTTGGCAGAACTTGAAGAACGGCGTGGAGTCGATCCGGTCGTTGACGGACAGCGAGTTGCTGGCCGCGGGAGTTTCTCGAGAAGAACTGGCTCAGCCCGAGTACGTGAAGTCGGGCGCGGTGCTCCAGGACCTGGATAAGTTCGATGCCAGGTTCTTCGGCTTCAGCCCGAAAGACGCGGCCATTATGGACCCGCAACACCGCATCTTTCTGGAGTGCGCGTGGGAGGCGCTGGAAAACGCGGGGCACGTGCCGGAAACATTTGCGGGGTCGATCGGGGTTTATGCCGGCTCCGGCATGAACTCTTACATGATTCATAATCTGCTCACCAACCGCACGCTGATGGAAAGCACTGGGCTGTTTCTGATCCGGCAGACGGGCAATGACAAAGACGTGCTGGCGACCCGGGTCTCCTACGAACTGAATCTTCGAGGGCCGAGCCTCAGCGTGCAGACGGCCTGCTCGACCTCGCTGGTGGCGGTGCATCTTGCTTGCCAGAGCCTGCTGAACCAGGAATGCGATATGGCGCTGGCGGGCGGAGTGACCATCGAGTTCCCGCACGGACGGGGCTACCTGTATCGCGAAGGCGAGATTCTGTCGCGCGACGGACATTGCCGCGCCTTTGACGCCGACTCCAGTGGTACGGTGTTTTCCAGCGGCGCCGGCATGGTCGTGCTGCGCAGACTGGAAGATGCCTTGGCCGATCACGACACGATCCATGCGGTGATTCTGGGATCGGCGATCAACAATGACGGGGCGCGTAAAGCGGGGTATTTGGCGCCGAGCGTTGATGGGCAGGCGGAAGTGATTGCCGAGGCTCTGGGGGTTGCAGGCGTTGAACCCCGAGATGTTTCCTACGTGGAAACGCACGGCACTGGGACCAAGGTTGGGGATCCAATAGAGATCAAAGCGCTCACGCAGGCGTTTCGGCAGGGCAGCCAGAGCTCAGGCTTTTGCGCGATTGGATCGCTCAAGAGCAACATCGGCCATCTGGATACGGCAGCGGGCGTGGCTGGCCTGATAAAGACGGTGCTGGCGTTGAAGCACCGGCAGATTCCGCCGAGCCTGCACTTCCGAAAGGCAAATCCGCTGATTGATTTTGCGAGCAGCCCGTTCTATGTAAATACCGGTTTGGCGGAATGGAAAGCGGCGAGCGGGCCAAGACGTGGAGGAGTGACTTCGCTCGGCATTGGCGGCACCAACGCGCACGTGGTTCTGGAAGAAGCGTTGCCCACCCCGTTCACTAGAGAGAGTGCGGTCACCAAGAAGCCCTACCAGTTACTAGTGATGTCAGCAAAGACCACATCGGCGCTGGAACAAGCTGGTCAGAACTTCAGCACTCACTTGCATGAAACCCCAGAGTTGCACCTGCAGGATGTCGCCTACACGTGCCAGGCAGGACGGAAGGCGTTCGCATACCGGCGTGCGGTGGTGGCTGCCACGAACGAGGAGGCCAGCCGGCTGCTGCGCAGTGCGGACTCCGGACGGGTGTTTACCGGCCAAGCGACGAGCACTGCTCCTGGTGTGGTCTTCATGTTCTCCGGGCAAGGCTCGCAGTACGTGAACATGGGGCGGGAGTTGTATGAGACGGAGCCGGTGTTCCGCGCGCAGTTGGATTTGTGCGCGGAGCGACTGATTAAAGACCTCGGCCTCGATCTGCGTGCGATGTTGTATCCGCCGGAGCAGGAATCTGCTGCAGCGACGGAGAAACTCTCCCACACCTGCTTCACGCAACCCGCGCTGTTCAGTGTGGAATACGCGCTGGCGCAGTGGTGGATCGTGCACGGCATTGCGCCTGCCGCCATGATGGGCCACAGCATTGGAGAGTACGTGGCGGCCTGTCTGGCGGGCGTGTTCTCACTGCAGGACGGGCTTCATGTCAGCGCTATCCGTGGCCGTCTGATGGATGAAATGCCGCGCGGTTCCATGCTGGCGGTGTCTGCGAGTCCTGAGGCGCTCTCGATTCCCAAAGCATTGTCGCTCGCGGTGGTGAACGGGCCCGAGCAATGCGTTGTCTCCGGACCCACGGAGGCAGTGCAGGAATACGCCCAGGAGCTCGCAAAGCGGGGGATTGTTGGTCGCGGGCTGCACACCTCGCATGCCTTCCATTCGGCGATGATGGACCCGATGCTGGAGGCCTTCCGCGCAGAAATGGCCCAGGTCTCTCTGCACGCGCCCAAAGTGCCGTATATCTCAAATCTCACCGGCACGTGGATCACGACCGCCCAAGCTACCGATCCTGGTTATTGGACGAAACATCTGCGGCAGGTCGTGCAGTTCTCCGCCGGTCTCGCCGAGTTATTCCGCGAGTCATCACGAGTGTTTCTGGAGGTTGGTCCCGGCCAGGCGCTCACGGCGCTGGCGCGTCAGCATTCGGCCAGACCCAAAGGCTCGCGAGTGTTTTCTTCCATGAGGCATCCGCAGGAACAGGTTTCTGATGCCGCATTCCTGCTCAGCACGACCGGACAACTGTGGATCGCGGGATGCGCGATTGATTGGAACGCACTACACATCGGAGAGACACCGCAACGGATTCCACTTCCTACGTATCCGTTCGAACGGCAACGTTACTGGATTAAGCCGGGGAGCAGCCTTCTGGCAGGCAAGGGAACCGCTCCTGCTCCCGTGGCGGAAGCAGCGAAGGCCGACTCCTGGTTTCAGCAACGAGTTTGGCAGCGATCTGCTCTCGAGAAGACGGCTTCGTCAGCCCCAGGTTGCTGGCTGATCTTTCTGGACGAGACCGGGTTGGGTGCCGAGATATCCAACCAGCTCAAGGCTGCTGGACATGAGGTGCTGCAAGTCTCTGTTGGTGCCAGGTACAAGCGCACCGGCACTGGAACGTATATGGTTTGTCCGAGATCACGGCACGACTACGATCAACTGCTCGCGGATATCGTCAGATACGAGCATCTGCCGGCGAAGATTCTGCACCTGTGGCCGGTGCTGGACGGGAAGACCGGCCAGACACTCGATCAGACGCTGGACCTGAGTTTCTACAGTCTGCTCTTTTTGGCCCAGGCGCTGGGCGACCAGGACCTGGAGGCGGTGGAGATCACGTGTGTTTCGAACGGGCTGAACTCGGTTTCTGGAGAAAGCACCTTCGCACCCGCGCGCGCCGCGTTGCTCGGGCCCGTCCGCGTCATTCCCAAAGAATTTCCCGGCACTCTCTGCCGCCACCTCGATCTTGATTGGAAGATCGGAGACTTGAGGAAAGCTGCAAGTGACGTGATTGCGGAGTGGGCGCTGCCAGCTGCAAATCCCTGTATTGCCTCGCGGCAGTCGGAACGTTGGGTGGAGAGCTTCGAGTCCCCCAGTCTTCGCATCCAGCCTTCGGTCTCTCGTCTGAAAGAGAAAGGGGTCTATTGGATCACCGGCGGGTTGGGCGGCGTTGGGTTAGTGATCGCCGAACACTTGGCGCGAACTGTGCATGCGCGGCTGGTGCTGACCGGGCGGACACCGCTCCCGCCCCCTTCGGAATGGGATGCTCTACTCAAACAGCCAGAGAAAACGGGCGATGTGCAACAGAAGATCAGGAAGTTGCAGGAGTTGGAGTCGCTGGGGAGCGAGGTTCTCACGATGGCCGCGGACGTAGCCGACCGTGGACAGATGGAAGAAGCCCTGAGTATGGTCCGGCAGCGTTTCGGCGAATTGAACGGAGTGATCCATGCTGCCGGCCTGATTGAGGACGGGCCGCTGCAGATCAAGACGCGCGAAAGTGCCGCTCGGGTGCTGGCGCCCAAGATCGAAGGCACGCTGGTGTTGGAGGAGGTGTTGCGCGGCTGCAAGCTTGATTTCTGGCTGTTGTTTTCTTCGATCAGTGCGCTGACTCCCCCACCTGGGCAAATCGACTACGCGGCCGCGAATGCTTTTCTGGATGCGTTTGCACTGAGCCAGACCGGTCAGCCGACCATGGCTGTGAGCTGGAGCTTGTGGGCTGACGTGGGCATGGCCAGCCGGGATGCGGCGGGTCATACTCCGCTTCTGGGCCGCAGGCTCGTCCAATCGGCGTCGGAAACCGTGTATTCAGTACGGTTGAGCTGCGAGGAGGACTGGTTGCTCGACGAACACCGGTTCAAGAGTGGGGAAGCTCTGGTTCCGGGGACTGGGTATCTGCAGCTGGCGGCCGCGGCGCTGGTCCATGATCGGTTTGAGCCGGGCGTTGAGTTTGAAGATGTGTTTTTTCTGGCGCCGCTTTCGGTGCCTGCCGGCGAGACCAAGGAAGTGCGCGTACGTTTGCGCCGCCAACGTTCTGGCTTTCGGTTTTCGATCTTGGCGAGGGACAAGGAGTGGACCGAATACGCGTCTGGGCAGGTGGGGAGGAACCCGAAGCACCCGCTCGCGGATCAGAATGTCTCGAACCTTCGTCGGCGCTGTTCTTTGCGTTGCATCACGTTTGACGATCAGCGCCGGACCCGCCAGGAGCAGTATTTCGATTTCGGCCCCCGCTGGCGAAACCTTCAGAGCCTGCACATCGGAGAACGTGAGGCACTGGCGGAGTTGCAGCTGGGACAAGACTTTTCGGTTGATTTCAAGACTTGGTTTCTGCATCCGGCGCTTCTCGATCTGGCCACCGGATCCTCGCTGTACCTCATTAAAGGCTACGAGGACTCGGAGGCTCTCTATCTGCCACTTTCGTATAAGCGGATTAGGTTTTATCGTCCGCTCGCCGCACGGGTATACAGTCACATCCGTTGCCATCAGGACAACACGGCCCAACGTGAGATTGCGACCTTCGACTTCACTTTGATGGACGCCGAGGGACAAGTTCTGGCGGAGATCGATGAGTTTTCCTTGCGGCGGATGGCGGCCAGGACTGACAGTCGCGCCCCGGTATTCCGCCCGTGGACGCCCGCAACCGACAGCGACTTGGCAGACGTAATGGCAGAGCAAGCGATCTCCTCGGCCGACGGGATCAAGGCCTTCGATCAGATTCTCTCCTCCAGTATGCCGCCGAACATCATCGTGGTGCGTGGCGGTCTCGAGGACAGGCCGGCGGAATCTCCAGTCGCATCTCCCGCCAAGAGCCTGGCTAGAACGGACGGTGGAGTGGAGGATGTACTTGCTGAATGGTGGCAGGAACTGTTGGGGGTTGAGAAGGTCGGCCTGGATGACGACTTTTTCGATTTGGGCGGCCACTCCCTGATCGCGGTGCGCCTGTTCAGCAAGATCAAGAAAACGTTTCAGCTGGATTTAGGCCTGTCCACGCTGTTTGAAGCGCGTACGGTCGGGCAATTGGCGGTCCTGATCCGGCAGAGGGGGATCGCAAGCGTTCGCGCAGAAGTTGACTCCCCCGCAATCGTTCCGATCCGAGAGCAGGGCTCGCGCTCGCCGCTTTTCTTAGTATCTGGACTGGGCGGATCGGTCGTCGGCTTTGGCACTCTGGCACATTGTCTGGGAGACGACCAGCCGGTGTTTGCTCTTGAACCGCAAGGCTTGGATGGACGGAAGCCTTTCCTCACCCAGATCGAAGATATGGCTGCTTACTATCTCGGCGAAATCCGAAAGGTTCAGCCGCATGGTCCGTATTGCTTGGCGGGATACTCGTTCGGCGGTCTCGTGATGTTTGAGCTGGCGCGGCAGTTACACGCTTCCGGAGAAACTGTGGCGCTGCTCGGGCTACTCGATACTATTGAATGGCAGTATCTCGAACGATTCAAACGTTCGCTCAATGTCCGGCAACGCTTCACAGTGTATAAACATCGCCTGAATCATATCTTCTTCTCAGGAGAAGGTGGGCAGTACGTTAAGGACACGATATCTGCTTTGTTTACGGATCAGATGTTCCGCCTCTTCCAAAAAGTTGACCGTCCGTTGCCACAGCGCGTCGGCAGTTTGAAAGATATCAACCGGATTGCTGGGTCGCTTTATCGGCCAAAGGTGTATGCCGGACGCCTCACCATTTTCCGCTGCGTAAATCGCCGCATTCTTGATGGAACTGATGAGCTGCTGGGTTGGCGAGGACTGGCGGCGGGAGGAATTGAGATTCAGGATGTTACGGGCAACCACCGCGACCTGCTTAGCGAACCCAATATCCGCATACTGGCGGAGAAACTGCGGGCATGCCTCGACCGCGTGCAGGTTGCGCCGCAATACTCTGCAGCAGACCAATCGCTTGAACGTGCGGTCGTCAAAACCGGCTTGCACCTCGATCCTACGCCCGACTAACAACGCCACCGCCAGCCTGCAACTCGATGCGCTCTCCGCCTGACGACTGCAGTCGATGCTAGCGGCGCGCAGAGCGTTTATTCTGATGAGGCGCAGCCGGTAATTCCGATGCCCTGAGTCGGGGGGATGTCGATTTCATGCCGACATCGGCCGAGAGTACGAATCGCAAGCACAGCAAACAATTTGAACACCTCGGTAGGTCTATCAGGGGCTGGAAGACTCGCGTCCGGACAGCTCGCGGTCAGTCCCGGCAGACGGCAAGCTAGGTGTATGTCTTCTGGACAATCGTCCCAGCCTGCCGACCAAGGCTAGAACCTTGCTCAATCTCAGACGCAAAGCTTTGGCTGCGGGGTTCACTCCACGCCCAATTCGGAAAGTATGTGCCAGAGTTGAGCCCAGATCGGGCGCCATCGATTTAGACGTTCGCATTGATCTCTTAGTTTCAGAAAACGCACGGTTGGGGGATACACTTTCTTGGCGCGTAGGCGATTCGGAAGATGGGTCAGATTTGGGTCAGATAAGCACTGAAAACCGGGTAAAACCGTGGTCCGAGACGCAGAACTAAGCTAAGCGAATCAATGAGATAGTGTTTCTGTGGTTGCTTCGGGACAAGGGGGTCGGAGGTTCTCAATCGATTAGGATTTCTTCAAGAGTTCCGAAACCCGCCATCCGTGTCAAAGCTGTATCGAAATCAGCTGAGCGGAGAAATTCGAGGCAGCGGCCTGACCTCGCTTCGAACGCATTACTGATACCAGTGATACCGTCTTGGCGCGAACTACACTCAACTGGTGAGACAGATGAGACAGCAGCCGAAGATCGAAATCGCTTGTAACTCGCTTAAATGCTGGATATTATCATCCAAGTGTAGGCAGCACCGCTAGATACGAAAATGGCGTGAATCGAATCCCTCCCTCTCCGCCAGACCTTTAGTTTCTGCTATTTACAGTACGTCGCATTCGTATTGTCGGTCTCACTCCTAAAGGCCTAAAGGTAAGGAACTAAGAATTTGAAACAACTTGGCAGGCGTTCGGCCGGCTTTCGCTCGCGAGCCCCATTTGCAATGGAGCAGAGAAGGTATCCAAAGAATTAACAGTGCACTAGAATTTTTAATTGATCCGACCAAGCATAATTTAGAGTGGAGCAAGCAGGGGGGATTCCTGCTAGAGCGTGTTTTTATAGCTGGGAGAGCTGGGCACGCTTTGTCAGTCGAATGCCAATTGTCCGGCGGGACGCCGGATCTACCCCACTCATTCCCCCGATCTTCAGCGGGACGCTGAGGCGTCAGGGCCGATAGCGCGCACACCTTTTGTGTGCCGACGAGGCCTTCATGCTCAGCATCTCCTATAACCCGCTGTGCGTCCAATCAGCTCGCCTCCCCGCTCCGAAACTTCGCAGCCTCGACCCATACTCTTGCACCATTCGAAACTGGAACAGGTGTGAAACCACCGGAGAGATTTCATGCAGCTGAGCAATGTGCAAAAGCGCATGGGGCAGCTCGAGAACGCGCTGATGGATTTAGGGCCACGCTCGACACACGCCAAAGACAACCATGACCTCCCCGCCTTGATACGCGAACTTTCGGTGCTGGCACAGGACGCGGCGCAGATTGAAAATCGAGCGATTACTCGCGGTGACGATGAAACCGCTCTCGACGCTATGCGTGAGGTTTGTCGCATCGTGGAGTTGATCGCAAGGCTTGATGGGCAGCTAAACGAACGAAGCACAACTAACATCATAAATGTGAATATCGATCACGATACAGCTCGCCGCATTGCCGAAATCTATGCCAAACGACATAAAGCGACAGAATAGGAGATAACATGCAAATTGAACACATTTATAAACTCGCTGCTGATGACTTAGCATGCTACGGCATAGCACTCTGGCCTGGACTGGAGGTTGCTTTACACCATAATCTTATGATAGAGAAGATCGAAAAGCTGTATAGTGGAAGAAGCGATCGGCTCAGCATGTCCTTGCCGCCGCGACACGGCAAGACCCTAATCGGGTCAGGACTATCTCCTGCCTTCTACCTTGGAAAATATCCAGATCGGTCAATCATTCTCATCACCTATGAGCAAGAGCTAGCGAATGAGCTCGGCCGAAGAGTACGTAACTTCATAAGTAGTCCAATTCACAGGCATATCTTCCCAGAGTGCCTAATAACTAGGGACTCTAATAGTGTCCACCGATTCAACACGACCGCAGGCGGGTCGTTTTATGCGGTAGGACGGGGTGGTCCAATCACTGGCCGCGGCGCAGACTTACTAATAGTTGACGACGCGATAAAAAATTCCGCTGAGGCCCGAAGTGAGACCATTCGTCGCACAACCTTTGAATGGTGGTGCGAGGTCGTCCGAACCCGCCTCCAAAGCGGGGGAGCGATCTTTTTGATCGGCACGCGCTGGCACGAAGATGACCTCTTCGGCCGAATACAGCGACAGCCCGAGAGCGAACCCTGGGACGAACTCTGCCTCGCGGCGATTGCCGAGCACGACGAGAGCTTTCGGCGAGAGGGGGAAGCCCTGTGGCCCGAGCGCTACCCGCTTTCGGAACTAAAAAACATTCGCAATGACATCGGTTCTGCAGCCTTTATTACGCTGTACCAGCAACGGCCGACTGCTGCCGAAGGAGCAATCTTCCGACGAGATTGGTGGCGTTCTTATCGCGATCGACCCACTTTCACGCGGATTGTGCAATCGTGGGACACGGGTTTCAAAACCGGATGTGACAATGACTATAGCGTGTGCACCACTTGGGGCGTGAACGCTTCAGGTTACTACTTACTTTCGCTCTGGCGCGGCAAGATAGAATTTCCCGAACTGAAGCGCCGGGTCGCCTGGCTCGCGGCTGAGTGGAAGCCCAACGTGATACTCGTTGAAGACAGAGCTTCGGGACAGAGCTTAATTCAAGAACTCAGAACTATGACTCGGTATCCGATTCGTCCTATCAAAGTTGATACTGATAAGGTCACGCGTGCACATGCTATAACCCCACTTATCGAGGCGGGGAAGGTATTTTTGCCGGAATCCGCGCCTTGGTTGAATGAATATGTGGATGAGCTAGCCGCATTTCCGAACGGACTACACGACGATGCGGTTGACAGTACAACTCAAGCACTGAATTACCTTCGTGAGCAATCGGAAAACTACGTGTGGGAAATGACTGTTCGCCTGTGACATTACGCGAGATAAATAGGAAGTAGACTTCGGAGAACAGGACCACCATGAAGTGTAGCGGTAAAACAAAGACCGGCGCTTCCTGTCGAGCGCCAGCCGGTCCGGATGGGCTGTGCTTTTTTCATGCGCATCCAGACCTAGCGTACAGTCTCGGGCAGATTGGGGGCAGCAGAAACCGCTCTAAAGTGCTTGAGTCATCCGTGCTCGAACCATTGACTGGAGCGAGCTTGCAAACCATTCTGTCAGTCGCAATTCGAGAGATTGGCTCAAGGAAGATGACGCCGCGCAATGCGGCTGCATTGGCGCAGCTCAGCAATTCTTTGCACCGTGTTTTGCCAACCGCGGATCTCGAACGTCGATTGGCAAGAATCGAGCAGCAGTTGGCTGGTCAGGAAGGGAGGCAATCAGCAGGTCCAAATCCCTCGACGTCGCCAAATTCTAGCGAAACAGCAGAACAGGATGCAGGATCCGTAGAGGCCGATCAAGCGCATACTGAAGACAGCGCGGAGAGTGACCAGGACGACTCGCCCGAGGAAGGAAGCTCAAAGTAGCTGTAATCCGAGCTGCACATTGCGTACTTTGTAGCTTTCCTGTCTTGAAGCTGTGGGATTTTAGAAGGCACCTAAGGTATTGAGTCATAGGTGTTCTATTTGGCACGCGACGCGCAATGCTGCAGACTCCGGGAATTGTGGCCTTGATGTCGTTGACCCCTGGAACGGCGGGTGAGGAGGCTATGACGCGAGACTCCATTCTGAGGGGTCTGCTCGTGAACCCGAAGTCTGTCAGGGACACCTCTCGAGATACGAGCGGTGGAGCAGCGAAAATGGGTGCGGCTGTGCTGCTTCGCTTAGCACGTAAATCGGGGAAAACAATCGAGTGGTTGTTAACGGGAAGAGACAGGGTTGGATGAGAGCTACAAGAATCCTTCGATCAGTTCTTCATCGTCCGGATTGTTCCCAAGCGAAGCAGATTGTCGTCGGCCGTGACCAACGTAAGGTCCATGACTTGAGCAGTGGCGGCAAGGAACCGATCTGCGGGATCGCGTTGTGGCAGCGGGAGCTGCTGGGCGATCAGCACGATCTCGTGGGTGAGCGGCGCTTCCCGCAGAGGCGCTGTGGCCGCGGTCAGCCACTCGGACAAGTTGGCGGGGAGCCGAATCCTGCCCTTGGCATTCAGCAACAGTGCTTCCCAGGTTGAAACCGGGGAAAGCCACAGCTCATTGGCGGGGTTTCTCAGCACATCTCTGACGCGGTGGCTGAGCCGGGACGGATCATGCAGAGCCCAAAGCCAGACGTGAGTATCGAGAAGCAGCTTCAATCGCGCAGCGCCTCGATATCTTTCTCGTCGATGACCGGAGACAGTATGTCGCCAATAATGTCCATCGTGTCCTTCATGGAGCCGATCCAGCTTTTTTGTCCGGCGTCGGGCGAAGGCGGCACGATTTCAGCCACGGGCTTGCCGAAGCGTGTGACCCGAATGGGTTTTTTCGTCTGGCGCACCTGTTCGAGCAGAGCGAGGCACTTGGCCTTAAATTCGGAGATGGCAACTTCCCTCATGAATTAATTGAACCACAAATATAAACCATGGTCAAACTTAATGGTCAGACGCTGGCGTAATAAACAGCCACAATTGAAGGTGAATCTGCAAATTACGAAACGAAGCCATGAAGTCGTTTGTTTTCAATCCGAATTTTGCCGTAGGCCCCAGAGGGAAGCGTTTGGTTTCTCTTAGCCAGATACCGATGCCCTGTTAATCGGGTCAGCTACTGACGTTGGAGATAGGCCTTTTCACGCGGGAGCTGACAAAGAAGCAGAATCCGAGAGAGCATTCGGAATGTCCGACATGGACCTCAATCGCGAGCGGGTTCGTCGGGCATTTTTGCAGGGGCTGGTGCAGCGTCGGAGAGAATAATCATCGGTCGGATGTCGGCAGGCTGCAGATACTTAGATGTTCCGCCCTCCTCACCAAGTGATGTGAAGGCCCTCGATCGTCGGATCTCGTGTTCGCACTGAGAGAAAGTCCCTCGACCTCGCCAACCTGCGAGACAATAACCACAACTTCACATGCGCTCTCGCCCCTGCATAGTCCCGGTGCTCGCTTTACTGGTGTTGCTCGCGCATGGCGAGCAAAAAGCCAGGCGCGTTTCCGTTACCGTGGTCGACGAAAACGGAGTTGCCGTCGCCGGCGCCCGCGTTACTCTCCAGCCTCCATCGCCAGCCCAAGCTCTCAGGTGCGAGACCGAAATTTCCGGCCGGTGTGAACTCCCGTACGTTCCCGCCAGTTTGTACCAGATCCATGTCGAGAAGGAGGGCTACTACACTGCAAACTCCGCGGTCGAACCCGCTGCCGCTTCCGCAATCGAAATCACTCTATACCATCTGAAGGAAATCAAGGAAACGGTCGATGTCCACGAATCGCCACCTATGATCGAGCCCTCGCAAACCCAGTCGCAGGAGCGACTCACGGGCATCGATGTCATCAACATCCCGTACCCAGCCACTCACGACTACCGCAACATCCTGAACTACATTCCATCGGTGGTCCTCGATCCCTACGCGCAACCACACGTGGCCGGCTCGCAGACTTACCAGACGATCGCCGTCCTCGATGGACTCAATGTCAGCCAGCCCTCCAACGGCCAACTTATTCTTCATGTTTCGACCGACGCCTTCCGTTCCATTCGCGTCGAGCCCAGCCGTTATTCCGCGGAGTTCGGCAAGGGTAGCGGCGGAGCCATCCTGCTTGAAACGGGCATCGGCGACGACCACTATCGCTTCATCGCCACTGACTTCATTCCCTCCTGGCAGAACAAGAACGGCTGGACGTTTGACCAGGTCAACCCACGCCTCACGTTGTCGGGTCCGGTAGTGAAAGGAAAGATCTGGTTTTTCGATGCTCTGGATGGCGCCTATCAAAATCTAATCGTTACCGAGCTACCCGTGGATCAGAATGAGGATGTCGTTACACGCCTCGGCAATCTTGCTAAGATCCAGGCTAACCTTACCTCCCGCAACATTCTTACCACCAGCTTCAACATCAACGAATCTCACGACCAGCATGCCGGGCTCTCGCCGCAAAATCCGCAAGCTTCCACGCCCGCTGTGAATCAGCCTGCTTACCAGTTCGGCGCAAGGGACCAGCACTACTTCGCCGGGGGCTCGCTCCTTGAGGCGGCATTCGGTTTCAATCGCTACGATCTCACCGAGATCTCACGCGGCCCGGAGCCCTACTTCATCTCGCCTGAAACCGCCGGCGGCAACTTCTACCTCTCGGCCCATACCCGCGCGGATCGCTGGCAGGTCGCCTCCAACCTCTTCCTGCGTCCACGCGAATGGCACGGCCGCCACGACTTTAAAATCGGCATCGATCTCGATCGCCTTCGCTACGATGCCAACTACGTTCGCGCTCCTATCTCCTACCTGCGCGAAGGCCAGACTGTCCCAACAACAGGCGACTGCATTACCCTCACCGAGCCTCCTCTTAACCAGCCCTCCCCCTGTTCACGCTATTCGGTCTTCCCAGGCCTTCCCGCACTCACCGAGCACAACACCGAACTGAGCGGATACGCTCAGGATCAATGGCTCCTTACCCAGCATGTTTTTTTCGAAGCCGGACTTCGGTACGACTGGGATCAGATCGTCCGTGCCCCGCTATTTTCACCCCGCCTCGCCGCCACCTGGGTCCCTGACAGCGGCGGCAACACCAAGCTTTCCGCTGGACTCGGAGTCTTTTATGACGCGACCGCGATCTTCCTTGTCGCCCGTCCTCGTGCCGGAACACGCATCGATCAGTTCTTTGACCAGAACGGTCTTCCGATTGGCGGCCCGGTTCTCGCTTCTTTTACTGCCGGTCTGCATTCCTTGTACGAGCCGCGCGTCTTGAACGAAAGCCTCGCCCTCGAACGCAAGCTCCCCGCCAACATTTATCTGAAACTGGAGTACATCAGGAAGCGTGGCGTTCACGGCTTCGTTTACGATCTCACCAACCTCTCCAACCTGAACGGGCAGTTCGCGCTGTCCAACACGCGGCAAGACCACTATGACGGGTTTCAAATCGGCGCACGCCACGCCTTTCGAAACGGCCACATGATTGCCGCCTCGTACGTCCGCTCCCATGCTCGTAGCAACCAGGTTCTGGACTTCAACATCGACAACCCACAATTCAGCCCCCAACAGCCGGGGCCTTACTCTTGGGACACGCCGAACCGTTTTCTCTCCTACGGCCTGCTTCCGCTGCTGAAGGGTTTCGACCTCGCCTATTCCACCGAGGTCCGCACTGGATTTCCTTTCAACGTCGTCAACGATCAGCAACAGGTCGTCGAGGCCCCCGGTTCGCGCCGTTTCCCCACGTGGTTCACGCTGAACACGCACATCGAAAAGCGATTCCACGCGCTCGGTTACTACTGGGCCATCCGTGGTGGATTCAACAACGTGACTGGCCGCAAAAACTGGATCGACGTCAACAATGACATCAACTCGCCCGACTTTCTCGCCTACAGCGTATACAACGGCCGAGCCTTCACCGGCCGCATTCGCTTTCTTGGTCGTAAATAAAGTTCGTTGGTGAGGGTGAACGCGCCGCGGCCAACAATGAGCGACTCGGACAAGTTAGCCGGGAGCCGAACCACAAACTTGCGCTGATCGTGGCTCGGTTGCTGTCTGTGGGACCACGGCCGATCGGTTTTCCGAGCGGTCGCACCACCAAAGTGAGCGATTTTGAACAGACACGACCTGAGACTGTCTGTATTGTTCCGACCACAAGTGCTGGGCCCCGCATTGACCTCTCCCCAAGCGTAGGCGGGTTTGCCTTCAACCAAGCTCGCGGCCAATGTTGGGGGCATTTTTTCCGTGCGCAGAAGCTATTGCCAGCCGCTCGAAGCGGGCGCTTGATTGACGAAGTGCCAACTCCGGCAGCAATAGAATCGCTTTCTCAGCTGATCTGACACTTCCATTCAGAAATTTGTTCTTATCCTTTTGGCCCCGTCTGTGCAAATCTTTCCGTTCGCGGGGACTAAACTCTTTTTTGGAATCTCGAATCGATCCTTCCTGCAATCCCGACTCGCCTTCCCCCACGGGTCGCGGCTCGGCATTGTGATCCTGCGCTCAACTTTCTTTGTGTCTTGACTGGGCTACTCGGGTTGCGTCACATGAGGAAGGGGCAGAGCCAGTTTTGGTGGGCGTTTCGGAGAAGATTGTTCATGCCAGGCAAAAAGAAATATCGCTGGCAGAAGACATTCAACTCGGTGCTCCACGCATCTGATCGTGCCAAAACGCTTCCTTTGATCGAACGCGCGTTAGTGGAGCTAGAAAGGCGTTTTGCGGAATTGGGAGATGAGCCAGCCACGGCGGTCGAACTGAAAGCGATTTTCAAGGCGACATCCACTCTGCGACAGCGATTGTCCCGCTTGAAGCAGACGAACTTGCGGTAAGGTTCAACTGAAGCGTTCCAATATTATTGATGGCTGAACATCGCCTGCACCTGATGCTCAGCCGCCGCGGCGGAATGATCTGGCTGGATGTCGAGTAGAGTGCGACAGGAAAAGGCGCAGAGTCGCGACCAACCCAGGTCATGTTGAGGTCCCGTTCATTGAGGCAGACGCTCCAACGAATGCTGCCCGCGAGCAGCATTCTCCTGCTTATCGTGACTCGGGCTGCTGGTCTTGCTGGAATGCCTCCATGATCATTTGCCGGTGCTGCTGCAAGATCCGCTGCTCAGCCCGCACGGGGAGTTCAGGTTCTTGCGGTTTGTCCTCTTCCTGCACGCCTTCCATTACGTTTACGTTGTTGCTCTCTGAGGCCAGGGATCTCGCTTGCTGTACAGGGCTGGCGTTCACCAGCGGTCGCTCGGGTATTTTCTCCGCAATTGGCCTGGGAAACAGCAGAATCCTCGTGAGTGTGTTGGAGCCGGCATTCGATCCCACGAGGATGTAGTTAAACCGAGACCCCGACAGTAAGGAACGGACGACATCGCATGCTGGCCCGGGGCCCAGATGCGTGACAACACGTTCCTCGGCCTGAGGCGGGATATCGACATCGGCTCCGGTTTGATTCCTTATTCCCTGCAGGATGTCGCTCAAGGTGGAGTTGTACGCGGAGATCGTCAGTACGCCGTTGTCGTAAGTGATGGTCGGCGCACTGGGCGGCAGTTTTTCGAGGACGACATGTGATGAGATGGGAGATATGGCAGCCGGCGAATGCGGCGGCAAGTCTGCGGTCTGTGCCGAGGCGCAAGCGGCGAGGCACAAAGCAGTTCCGAACATCGAGAATCGCTTGACTCGGAGTTGCGCGTACATGCGCGTCTCCCTTGGCCCGCGAAAACTTTCTGGGGACACCTTATCGATCTTATTCTCTCCCTGTCCGGTCTTCTCTGCGGTGTCATCTATCACGAAGGTCCGTGACGATTGCTGCGCGCCCGCACTTGTGGGACGGAGAAAATTTGACCGAAACGAGTGCCAAAGTCGATCGTCATGCACACCCCTCCGATCCGCTCCCACCGAGCCGGCCCCGCAACAGTAGTGAAAAATGAATAGACCAAGAAAATGCTGCCCGCGAGAGCCCTCGCGGGCAGCATTCTTGTTTCTCACATCAACCGACTACTGTCCCACGCCAGTCAGCGTTGCCGTCTGATTGGTAGCGGGAGCTGCAACGCGCACGGTCAACACCCCACTCTTGGTGCCCAGCTGTGTTGGGGTAAAGGTCACGTTGATCGTGCAGGTCCCGTTTGCCGGCATGGTTGCCGGGAACGGCGCACAGGTATTGGTTTGAGAGAACTGCCCTGGGTTCGCGCCGCCGATCGCAAGGCCGGTGATCACCAGCGGTGCATTCGGCCCGTTCGTCAACGTTACCGACTGAGTCGAAGTTCCAGGCCTTATTACAGTCCCGAAATTCAGTGCAGTCTGCGACAGTGTGAAAGTCGGCACGATGATGGTTCCGGTCAGCGATACCGACGCTGGGAGCGCAGGAGCGTTTACATTGACAGTCAGCAATGCATTCTTAGTAAGGGTGGTTGAGCTGGTTGGCAGGAACGTCACGTTCACCGTGCAGGATGACCCTGCAGCCAGGCCCGGGCCACCGATCGGGCAGTTGACATTAGTCGCGGCGAACTGGTTGCCGTTAGTCCCAGAACGCGCGAAGCCGTTGATAACCAGGGGTGCCGTCCCCGAGTTAGTTACGGTCACGGGCTGAGCCGCGCTGACGACATTTAATGGCGAGTTAAACGTCAGTGCCGAAGGCGACACCGCGTTAATCGGTGCAACCCCTGTACCTGTGAGCGCCACTATCTGCGGACTGGTAAAATCCGAGTCCGTGATGGTGAGCGTCCCAGTCAACACGCCGGTTGTAGTGGGCCTGAACCTCACGTTGATCCGACAGCTGCTGCCTGGCGCCAAACTGGTGCCGCAGTTGGTGCTGTCCGAGAAGTTAGCACTCCACGCGACGCTGATGCCCGTTATCGTGGTGGTGCCCACATTCGAAAGCGTCACCGTCTGAGGCGCACTGTTGGTGTTTACCAGCTGGTTGCCGAACAGCAGCGAGGTGGTGCTCAGGCTGATTCCGGACACCTGCTGATTGACGGAGGCCGATGTGCTACCCAAGAAGTTGCTGTCTCCTGCGTAAGTCGCGGTCAGCGTCCTTGGCCCGCCGATATTGAAGATCAACTTGCAGCTTCCCGCGCCACTGGACAAATTAGTAGTGCAGGTTTCGTTTGTGCTGGCCTTCACCGTGACGCTCCCCGTGGGCGTTTGAGAGTACTGAGGAGCTACTCCAAAGCTCACCGTGACGATCTGGCCGATGATGGCCAGGCTGGGCGCGTTCGAGGTGATCATGGTGGTAGAGGTCGCCTTATTGACCATCACCGCGCCGGGGACGTAGGTGAATGAGTAGTTGATGGCTGCTGCGCCCAGGCAAGAGCTGGCGTAACTACCTACGCTGCTTGTTGACGTCGCAAGTGTCGAGCAAATTGGCTGAGTCGTAAGAACCGATGAGGTCTGCCCGTTCAAAAGCCCACTGAAGCTGGGTGAGATCGCCGGAACAGGGCCGCCGTAGATCATCGTTGGGCTGCTGGCCGTGAAAATCACCGGAGCCTGCGTCACCGTGACCGTGCCAGCGACATAGGTGAACGAGTAGTTCGCGGCTGTCGCTCCCGCGCAGGTGCTCGGGTAGCTGCCGACATTGCTGGTTGGCGTTGCTGTGGTCGAGCAGGTCGGCTGCGTCGTGAGGGCGGAGGAGTTCTGCCCGTTTACAAACCCACTGAAGTTGGGCGTGATCGCTGGCACCGTTCCACCGTAGACCATTGTGCCACTGCTGGCAGTGATCACCAGCGGTGCGCCAGTCACGGTCACCGTGCCGGCAACATAGCTGATGGCGTAGTTAGCGGCTGCCGCCCCCGTGCAGGTGCTCGGGTAGCTGCCGACGATGCTGGTTGAAGTTGCTGTCGTTGAGCAAGCCGGCGCAGGCGCGACAACCGACGAGTTCTGCCCATTCACAAACCCGCTGTAGATGGGCGTGATCGTCGGCACCGTTCCGCCGTAGACCATCGTGCCGCCGCCGGCGGTGATGGTCAACGGGGCTGCCGTTACCGTCAGCGTGCCGGCAACATAACTAATGGTGTAATTGGGGTCTACTGCTCCCGTGCAGGTAACCGGGTAGGTTCCTACCGGGCTCGTGACCGTCGCAGTCGTGGTGCAAATCGGCTGCGTGGTCAAGTTGGCGGAGGTGTCTCCAGCCACAAACGTCGCGTAAGTGGGCGTGAGGGCTGGGAGAGGTCCGCCGTACGTCATCGTCGGGCTAGGCGCCGTAATCGTAAGTGCGGCTGGCGTCACGGTCACGTTGCCGGCCACGTAGGTGATGGAGAAACTTGAATCCACTGCACCCGAACAAACGACCGCCCCCGGATATGTTCCAACCGGGCTCTTTACCGTCACCGAGGTATTGCAAACCGGTGGCGTAGTTAGGCCGCTAATTGGAGGAGCAGTTACTATCCCGTTGACTGTGTAAGTAGGCGTAAGCGGACTTTGGACAGGTCCACCGTACGTCATCGTGAAGGTGGGGGCTGTAATCATTAATTGCCCCGTGTTCACGGTTATGGTCCCGTTGACATAGCTGATCGTGTAGTTGGGGTCAACAGCTCCCGAGCAGATGGTTGGGTAATGCCCCACTATCGTCGTGCTGCTAACCAAAGTGCCTGGCGATGGCGGCGGCGGCGTCTGATAAGCATTGCAAGTCGGCACGGTGGTCAAGCTCGCCGCGCTGTCCCCAGCCACAAAGCCCACATAAAGGGGCAGAATAGCCGGGGGAAAGGTCTGCACCAGCATCGTGGCATTGCTTGCCCAAACCGTCAACGGCACTGGCGTGACCGTCAGCGTTCCCGCCACATAAGTGATCGTGTAATTGGTACCCACTGCTCCCGAGCAGGTGATCGGGTACGTTCCTACCGGGCTTGTACTGGTTGCCGTTGTCGTGCAAGTCGGCGCCGTCACCCCAACTGGATTAGCTGGGCTGTAACTCGCCGTGAGGGCCGGAACCTTGCCGCCGTACTTCATGGTGGTGTTGTTAGCGGTAATCGTCAACAACGGATTCGCTCCACCCGCGCCGGTCAGCGAGACCGTTAGCGTTGGATTTGCGGGATCGCTGGTACCGATGGTCAGTGTCCCGGTAACTGGGCCAGATGCCGTCGGCGTGAACGCAACTGTGAGCGTGCAGTTCGAGAGCGCTGGCAACGGGTTGGAGCACACATTGGTGGGGGTCGTGAAGTTGGGTGAAATTACGAGACTGGGGAAACCCAATGGCCCACTGCCCGTGTTAGATATCGTGACAGTTTGAGATGGGCTAGTGGCACCGATCGCCACGGTCCCGAAGGTCAACGCCGCGGGTGATATTGCCGCCGTCGCTCCTAACGTCGCAATGTTGGACCACGCCGAGTTGAGCATTCCGGTTGACCAATAGCTGGCCAACGGTTTAAACGCTTGCACCCGGTAGAAATAGGGTCCCGTTCCAGTGGCGCTCGTGTCGTTATAGTTGATCGCGCCGCCCCAGCTGATCCCCTGCAAATTCGCATCCAACGGGGCGCTTGCTCCGACTACTACGGAAGTGGGATTCGTGAAGGCAGCGGTCACATCTCTTTCGAGATTGAAGCCGGTCTCACTGGCGGAGTTGTCGGTCCAGGTCAGGTTCAATCCTCTTGCTCCGGGAACCGCGGCGACCGTCAGGTTCGACGGCGCCTCGGGCGGCACGTTGAAGGATATTGCCCTCATCATGTCGTTTTCTTCATGTCCCAGAATGTGGCAGTGCCAAACGTACTCCCAGCCAAAGTTCTGGACCTTGTTCGGCGTGTTCACCGGATTGTTGCTGACGGGGTTTACATCCGTGAAAATCGAGCACGGTAGAGGGGAGGGTCCACTCGCCGGAGCTGGACAGTCGCTGTTTGCTGGCATCGTCACGTCTAGGAGCCGGTAACTGTCGCGAAGCGGGAACGGAAGAGTCGGTCGGATGGGCTGTAGCGCGACCAGGATATCTTCCAACGGGTTCATCCTGACGGTGTCTTTCCATCCCAACTCGTTTTGGTCGATCGGCCGAACCGTTCCGTCCCAACCCGACCGGTTGATCACCTGTACGTTGAACAGGTGGAAGTGGATGAAGTGGGTATCCACCCCATTGTGGGTGATATGCCAAAGCTGCGTTTCACCGTCCTTGATGATTTCGGTGGGAGGATCGATATACCCCAACGGAATCGTTGTCTGCGTCAGGAAATTGGTGAGCGGTAGCTCGACCCCGAGAGTGGCATTCATGCGGCCATAGTCGAGGGTAAAAAGCTCCTGGATGGTCTTCCGCTCGTCGGTGTAGGTCACCGGCGTGGTGGAATTAATTGGGAACCAGGTCAAGGTGGCGTCGCTAATCAGGGAATAGGTCTGGATAGGCGAGTACCCACCAGATGCCGGAGGATAAGTCGGTTCAGGAACAATGATCTGTGGCTGAGTCTGGGCGAAGATACTCGGCAGGGCTCCCTGCAAGATCGACAGATTGAAGGGTACCGTATTGTTGGGCGTAACCGGGTCTACGATAACCTGCATGATCGTGCGGGTGTTGGGACCGAAGCCAGCTATGGTGTTGGGTGCGCCGCCGATGGGGGTCTGATCGCCGTCGCCGGTGAAATAGTCGAGGCGCGAGTCAACCGCCGGGGCAGGCGTGGGTGCATCGTTGTAAAGGATGAGGGTTCTCCCTCCAAACTTTGAGAAGTCAACGACGGCGTCGGCCCGTTCTGCCGGTCCCAGCCAGAGGCCGTGGACGCTGACGTTGGTGATTGTCACGCTCCGGGTATTGGCTTCATAGCCAACTGGCATCGCGGGGATGACCACGGGCGCGGGCAAGAGGCCACCCTCGGTACCGATTTCAATCCAGGGTGGACCTGCAGTTGTCGGATCAGGCACACCGCCCGCTCTGCCGTCGGCCGCCCACATAGTTTGCTGCACGGGGATGCCCGCAGTTTGGCTGCCTGCGCCGAAATTCGGCCAGCAGCCTGCCGGAAGGCCGGTTCCGTTGATCGGGTTTCCACTGGAATCGAGAAGACCTGTGGCAAGCCCCATGAACAAGGTTGTATTCGTGATCGGCGTGATCTGCGTGCAGAGCGGCAGGGCCGATCCTGCGGAGGGCTGAACCGCAGGAAGCATTTTGACTTCCGTGTTCGTCCTGCCGTCCACGGTCGTAGCCGTAGGATCGGCCACGTACCACGAAAGATTCCAGGACCGGTCATTGCCGGCACTCAAGAGTCGGAACCGATAGGCTGCCGGCGCCACATGCAGAACTGGGTAAGCCTTGCCATTCACCAAAGGGGTGTCCATGAAGCCCTCGGGCGTTCCGGACGGGTTGGGTGTGATGGGGCACTGCACTGCCTGATTGGGGAACGCGGTGGATGTGCAGGGAATCGTAACTGCCGCTTCTGGGTTTGCCGCCAGCAGAACGGTTTGGTTTCCTGGCAAGGTCCATGGACCGTAGTCCCAGCGGCCGAAAGCGTTGGCCCCGCCTGGGTCAGCAGGGTTCTGGTTAGTCGTGTAAACGTGCGGGAACCAGAGATCGCCGGGGTTCGCAGCTCCAGGAGTTGTTCCAAATCCGCCCGCAGTCCAAGTCGGATCCTCGACCGCCAATTGGGCAGCGCTGGGCACGAAGGTCTTATCCTGGATGACCATAGGAATAAGGTGCGCCGTATCGGGAACCGTCTGCGCACCTCCAGTTGCAAGTGTTCCCGGGACCCCAGCGGCAAGAAGCGCAGCTTCTTCCGTCGGCTCATACAAGAGGTAACCGGCAGCTTCGCCAGCGTAGACATTCAGGCGGGTGATGCCATAGGCGTGGTCGTGATAGAACATCAACCGTCCGCCCTGCTGGTTGCTCCAGAAGAACGTCAAGTTCCCGGGACCTGGATCATTGAATGCTGTGGGAGGGTTCCCGGTCGCTCCAGGACATGTCGGCTGGGCAGCGCAAGCACTGATCAAATTCCCGTTCCCGTCAAACCACATGTCGGGAACGAACTGCACACTGTCTCCTTTGGCCGGGCCTGCCTCTCCTGCGGGGGCAGTCCACTGGTGCGGGGTGCCGTCGCTGATCCAGGGAGTGGCGCCACCATGAAGATGGAGGGTGGCGCGGTTCTGGGTGTACGGTGCCCCGGCGCCCATGTACGTGGTGTCAGTGGGGATAAACAAGTTGCCACCGGTACCGATGGGAAGCATGTTCTTGAAGAGGACTCGCACCGGCCTGTTCTTGGAAGCAAGGATCGTCGGTCCCAGGTAGGAAGGTTGCCCTGGTGCGCACGTCGTATACGACGGCGCGGTAAGCTGGCAATACCCACGCAGCGTCGTGGGTGGCAGGTCGGTATGCAGTTTCGTGGTGTACTGCATTAGCCCGATTACATAAAAGTCGGATCCCGGAAAAGTGGTCGCGTCCCCAACAGCCACCTGCGTCGTCAGGTCTGGCATAAGGTCCTGGAACTTGCGGATACCGGTGCCGGCCGTTAGAGGAGCACCGATCGTTGCAAGAACGACTGCGCCAGATCCGCAGGCGGGCATCGGCGCGGCGCCGCACGTCGGGGTGGTAGCGTTGCCGCCGACGCCGTAATCCACGACGGTGATTTGTGGAGCGATGTAATTAGCCCCTCCGCCCGTCCCGGTGACGGTAGCGAGGCCGCCAGTTGCATCCATTGTGAACGTAGGAGCGGTCGCACCCGTTCCAGTCGTGTCCGTGATAATGGCAACGGTGGAGGGGCTGTAGCCGCTTCCCGCGGCTTTAATCGTGAAACCGGTGATCGCGCCTGCAGGCAGCGGGCTATTGGCCCAGTTGGCCACGCCGAAGTAATCCGTACAGTTTGGCGGCGCATTGTTTGGGTCACAAGGGGGAAGATTGGTGGTCTGGCCGAGCGCCAACGTGCCCAACATCAACAGTGAAAGGATGCAAAGTGTTTTTTTCATGTTACTTCACCTTCCCATGATGTTTTCTAACTTCGGCTGCACGGTGGTCGGCATGCTTGGCGGCTGCAGCCCAGCGGTGATCGTTGGTGGTGCCTCGCATCTGTTCAGGGCCTCGAGGCGCATTTGCGCCGCTCGATTGCGCTGGTGCTTGGGCTTTTGCTTGCGCGGGCGCTTGCGACTGATTTGTGTTTTGCTGGTTGTTCTGGGCCATACCCCAGCAAAGTGCAGCGAGTATTAGTACGACGCGTGTAAGCGTCAGGCATGTTCGCCTAATCATGTTCTTTCTCCTTGTGTCGAGTCATCGCCGAGGAAAGGACTGCAGGAACCGGATCGCGCCCGGGTAGCCGAGATTTGAAAGTGAAGAGACCGAGGGGAGCACGAAATCCGATAAGATTCAGCGCTGCGGGTAGCGCTCTTGGAAGAACTAAGAATGTTAGTAACCTGGGGTCGCGAAGTGTCTCCATGGGGCTATTCGTCCTAGGTGACTCTTCGGCCATTGAGAACTTTTACCGCAGCGCCCAGGCAGTGCGCTTTGCTGGCGCGCAATATGTGAGGTAAGTCACGACGATGCGTGATCAGGAACGATGCGAGTAGCCGGGGATCACTGTTTTAGCTGGACCAAGATACAAACACAGTGGTTCTTGCCGGGGAAAAATCGTAACAGGGATTATGTGTAGAGGGCGAGTTGCGCAGGCAAAATGAGATTGCCTCGAGCCCGATTGGAAAAGCGAATTGCGCCAGCTATCGCCGAGTAGCTACCGCTCGAACTGGTTGAGACTCATGCAACGTTGTTGCGGGACGCAGCACTGGGACGAGAATCTCGGACGCTGGTCACCTCGCGCATTCGCGTGCCGGTATCATCCGCGGCAGTGTGAGCCTGATCGCCCAATCCCTCTATCCCCCGCGCAACATTAATCAACGCAGGGAGATTGTCGACCATGATTGCTTTCGACTCCGGTTGGAGAATGCCCCACTCTGCCCACTGACAAAGCAGTCGGCTGATGGTGAACAGGGTCGTTCCGGTCATTTGCGCTAATTCTTCGCAGGAAAGATAAATGGGCCCCTTGTGGGTTGGGTCGCCGCTCCGTTCAAGGAGCCGGAGGAGCGTCCGAGCCACCCGCTGCGGGACTCGCTCCGTGGCCAGATCACGAAAACATTCTTCCAGCAGCCGCAGACGCTGATCCAGGATGTTGACGACATTGTCGAGCAATACCGGGAACTGAGTCCAATAAGCTTTAAAGGTCGATGCTTCCCAGACCAGCAGCTGGCACGGCTCGATGGTCTCTGCGCTCGAACGATGCGTCCTTCCCGTCAATAGTTCTGCTCCTCCGACCAGTTCACCGCTTCCTTTTACTCGGAGAATGACTTCTTTGCCGGATTCGGTCAGTTGAGTGATCTTGATCAGGCCGGAAGCAATAATAAAAACGAAGGATGCAGAATCACCTTGGCGAAAAAGATGGTGCCCGCCCGGAATAGTCTTCTCACGCCCTGTCGTGGCGATCTCCGCACATTGACCGAGAGAGAGCCCGCGGAAAAAAGGGGCGGCCTGGACCGAAGCAAGCCGGGTATGCAGCGAAGGGGTTTCGCCGGTTGGGCGTTCGCCGAACAGTATGGCTCTCCGGCGTGAGCCGGGAATCGTATCCTGCAACTTCTCGTTATGTGAACTTACCTCCAGCCCCGAGAGTGAAAATCTCCCTCGAGCGGGTCTGCAAAGGCTGCGGCTCCCCATGATCAAACTCCCCAAAAGCAACGCTGCTTTAATGCTGGCTGAGGAGGGCAGTATCCGTAGAGCTGATACAAGTCGGCTTGCAAGGAAGCGCAGGCGATCTGACGAAGTGGCGCTTCCAGCAGCTCGGTACCGTCATCAACAGTCCGACAGCGGCGAAATTTAACTTGCCAAATAACAGTTTCCTGGGTTCGGCCTGTGGGGGAGAAACTTGCAGTCAAGCCCTGTAATCACGCTGGCGTCCCTTGGATCGCTCTGCGTCAAGACTTGCTCCGACTAAAGCGGCACTTGGGGGGCGTACAGTGCTACGCCTAGTCGGCAAGAACGGACTAATTCTCTCGTTTTTCTGACCCACAGGCTGTGACCGTTGTCACCGATGTCAGTGATTGAGTGGGCTTGGAAACCCCATTTAGTGGGCTCCGGCGCAAAAGCTAGGAGTGGGAGTGGACCCTGCTTGGCTGGCCTAGCAAAAGCCGTCACTGATTTTGCTGCACTTACGGTGCGGATAAGGCCGCCCTTTCAAAACGGGATCAAAGCCAGAGTTGTTCCGCAGCCTCGTGCAGGTTCACGCTTCCATTGCGTCGCACTGATGAGCCATGATGCAGACGTTGTTCGGATGGGCGCCAAATGACCCGCATTTGAATATCCGTTCCTGATTCCAGCACTTATCGATGATCGAGTATAGACCGCGCCTTGGCTGCCAGACTCTTCATTGAGAAAGGTTTCTGCATGACCTCGACGTCTTCGGTCAAACCCTCCTGGGAGCGAATTGCCTCGTCAGGATAGCCGGACATGAAGAGAACTCTCGTTTCAGGGTGCAATTGCTTCATACGAGTGGCTAATTCCAGTCCACCCATGTTAGGCATCAAGAGGTCGGTGACCACGAGATCTATGCTCTTCTGCTGGGTTGCGGCGATGGAAAGAGCAGCCTCTCCATCGGGTGCTGTGAGCACGTTGTACCCCAGCCGCATCAGATAGGCGCTGATCACTTCGCGAATAGCTGTCTGATCTTCAACCAGAAGAATTGTTTCGCTGCCGGTGGATTTCTCAGGCTGCGCTAGTGCGCTCTGACCGGACGCAGCCTCCTCATCGCACTTGGGAAGAAATATTTTGAATGTTGTGCCCCGGCCAAGGACACTCTCCACCGTGATTGCTCCATCGCTCTGCTTTACAACTCCATAGACCATCGACAGGCCCAGTCCGGTTCCCTTTCCAGGAGCTTTCGTGGTGAAGAACGGTTCGAAGATTCGTGATTGGGCATCGGGGTCGATCCCTACACCGGTGTCACTGATTGTCAACGCCACATAAGAACCAGATGGCAAAGATGAATGCTGCCATACCTGTGTTTCGCTGAAATGAACATTTCGAGCCTGGATCGCAAGCGTGCCTCCGGCAGGCATCGCATCGCGTGCATTCACGGCAAGATTAAGAATTGCCTGTTCAAGCTGGCTGCGATCGACTTTAATCTTCCCAATTCCCGGTTGGATCTCAAGTTGCAACGTAATTGTCGCGCCGAGCAGACGCTCCAGCATCTTGCCTACTTCGGTCAGGACGGCGCCCAGATCCAATACCTTCGGCTGCAGGATCTGTTTGCGGCTGAAAGCCAGCAACTGGCTCGTGAGTGAAGCCGCCCGGGTCGTCGCGTTATGAATCTCGACGGCATCCGCGTAAGAGGAATCGGTTTGTGGCAGCTGCCCAAGAATCCGGTCGGCGTGCGCCTGGATGACCATCAGTAAATTGTTAAAGTCATGAGCTACGCCTCCTGCGAGTTGGCCCACGGCTTCCATTTTCTGAGCCTGGCGCAGCTGATCCTCCAGCCGCTTGTACTCGGTTATGTCGTAGAGCACGCCTTGCATTAGAGGAATGGATCCGTCCGGAGCCTCAAGCAGTTTGGCTTCGTCACGGAACCACAGGATACGGCCATCGCGAGCGCACATTCGATATTCGGCCTGATAGAGTTCGCCGGTTTCCTGCACGCGCTTCTCGGCGGCGAGAGCAATTTGACGGTCGTCTTCGTGAATGCAGCGCATCCAGATGCCAGGATCCGAAAGCCACTCGTCAGCGGAGAAGCCCAGCATGGATTCGATCTGCGGGCTTACGAAGTGCCACCGGCCAAGGGACCCCACTTCTGCGATGTAGGTGATGGCGGGTAGCCGCTCAACTAAGGTTCGATAGCGTTGCTCAGCAGCTTGGAGTTCAGTCCTGGTGTGGTGGTATTCGATCGCAATTCCGGCAAGATGGCTGGCGCGATTGATCAGCGTCAGATGGTAGGTGTCGGGCGTGCGAGGTTGGCGGTAGTAGCAGGCGAAGGTGCCGAGGGTCGTCCCGTCCCGCGACGGGATGGGCATAGACCAACATGCACGCAAGCCATGCGGCAAGGCGAACTGCTTGCAGTCGGCCCAAAGGGGATCAGCCGCGATATCAGTCGCCACTACCAATTGTTGGAGGTAAGCAGCCGTGCCACAGGAGCCGGCGCGCGGACCGATTTTCACCCCATTTACTGTTTCCAAGTAGGCGTTGGGAAGGCTCGGACCAATCCCACCATGGAGCGTGCCACTACGCTGGTCCAGCAAGAGAATCGAGCACAAGAGTCCCGGGGAACTTTCCTCGATTTTCAGGCACAAATTTTCGAGGACCTGCGCAACCGGTCGTTGCGCCATGATCATCTCGAGGACTGCCTTGTCGAGAAGAGACAAAGCCTCTGCGATTCTCTGATGATCGATCTGCGGGGTTGGCCTTGCGGTGGACATGGATGCACAGCTGTTGCCGCCGCACGGCACCGTGCTGCCCGGCTACGGCTCTGCGGTTAAAGTGATTTGAGCGAGCAGATTGATTATCTGAGTAGTGCGATCGGCATGACAGATTACGGTAGTAACAGTTGGATGAAAGTTCCCTGACCGCTCTCGTGCGACCGGTGCAATCAAAGGACATGCGGCATTTCGGTAATGAGAAACGCGACGCCGATCCACTTGTTACTTCGAGACGAGCGGACAAAGCAGCAGAAAACGAAACGCCTCGCGCTGATGAAGCCGCGAAGCGCCGTTGAACAGCCCTCCCCCGAGTACTGCTCACATCCAGATTAGCTAACACGAACACTGCAGGAAATGGCACGAGAGTGCGGTCAGCGGCACTGATGGGCCAAGTTGAATTTGCAGGCGAATCGCCAATGTGGTGTGACTTCTGTGTGTCCCCCGTCAGAGCCATTCCTATTGCTCGTTGTCTGGCGCATAGTAGTTTCGGAGAGCAAATGCGACCAAGCGGTAACGAGAGACAAAAGCGCCAGCAGAAGCGGGTGAAGGGCGTCTTGCCGGTAAGAGTGCGGGGCACGGACAAGGACGGGCAGTCTTTCGATGAGATTGCTCACACTCTCGACATCGCGGCGATCGGCTCGCGACTTGGCTCGATTCGTCACGAGTTGCGAATTGCGGATCGTGTGACTGTGGTGTATCGGCAGCGCAGGATGGAATTCTTAGTAGTTTGGACGAAGCGAGTCGGCAAGCACGAATATCAGGTGGGTCTCCAGGCGGTCAAACAGGAAAAAGATGTTTGGGGATTGAATGCATGTGACTTCGAAGGCGGGGCTCCACGTGCTCGATCGATGGCTCTGGGGACAGTGACATAACGGAACCGAGGGGGAACTATTAACGACCATATGAACAGACTATGGCAGGAGACCGAAGGGCAGGACGTAGCGGAATACGCCATCATGTTGGCTGTCGTCCTTGTGATCGTCACCGGCATGGTGCGACTGATTGGCACGAATGCCAGTGCGGTGTTTTCACAAGTTGGTAGCTCTATTCAGTAGTGGAAACATCCAGAGACGACGCTCCCATACAGCACCATCCAGTTACAACATACTCGTCTCCGATAAGAGCTCGAGGCATCGGCCTCGGGCTTTTTTTTATGCAGTGATGGGGGAGACCTGATGCTGGCAGCGAGTTGTCTAGGGAACTACTGCCACGGCTTCATTTGAATATCCGCTTTCCAAAGAGCCGCTGCCTAGGGCAGTGACCACATAATAGTAAGTCTGTCCCGCGGTGACGCTCGCGTCGATATAGGAAGTGGCGGGGAGAAGAGTTGAGACCCTGCTATACGGTCCGCCGGTCTGATTGCCGCGGTAGACGTAGTAGCCTTGCACCGCGGAGGCATCCGGATTCCAGCTCAGGTCCACACTGTGCGGCGCTGCTTGCAGGGCCGTTCCGGCCAGACTCTCGCTTGCCGGCGAGTTGCTCGCATTGCTTACGAACGAAATCGCGCCCGAGATCGTTCCAGCAGCTTGCGGCGCAAATGTCACGGTAAAGGGCACGCTTTGTCCCGATTGGATGATGACTGGAAAAGTTATGCCGCTGAGGGAAAATCCTGTGCCTTGCCAAGTGGCACTCGAAACGTTAATCGGAGATGAGCCGGCGGTGAGCGTCCCGCTCTGATTCTGGCTGGTACCGACTGCTACAGAGGGGAAAGTCATGTTGGCAGGGTTCACGGCCAGCTGGCCTGAGGCCATTCCATTGCCGGACAAAGCCACGGAGACATTTGCAGTCGCGGCTGTGCTCGTAATGGCCACAGTGCCGGTAGCATTGCCGGCCGCGCTGGGCGTGAAGTCGATGGTCAGAGTGAGGCTGTGGCCGGGCGCCAGACTGGTGGGCAATGCGACTCCAGTCAGGCGAAAACCTTGGCCTGAGATCGCGACTTGAGAAACCTGCACGGTTGCGGTCTGCGTGGCGCTATTCGAAAGCGTGACTGACGTTGATTTTGTGCTACCCACCGGCACGCTGCCGAAGTTCACGGTCGAGGCGCTCACGGACAAGTTGCCGGCTCCTGGTGCAGGACTCGGTGTCGATGTGCCGGCCATCTTGGTGACCGCGCATCCCGCAGTGAACAGAATGGCCAGTACGAGAAACATGCTCAGGCAGCATGCGCGAAGTGGAATTGCATGCGCTCTACCATGGATGTTGCGTACGCTCATCGGATATTGTCTCGCTGAGTAATAATTTGCTTGCACGCACGGAAAAAGCGAAATTGGTTCACGCGCGCTCCGACACGCGCCTTCTGCAAGACACGCCAGAGTTCGAGCTATCTTTTCTTAAAAAACCGCGCTAGCGGGAGGCTTACTTTCCCCAGACTGCTGTGAATTGTAGGAAAAATTTCTAAAGGAACGTAGTTCCGGAAGTACATGTAAAGTGCTGATAAACGCAGCACGACCAGCGATACCGTTTAAAATTTCAACAGTAGTTTGGCCGTTATAGTTGGATAAAGTTACAAACAGGCATTACTAGATGGATCTACTCCACAAAATACTGATAGCGGACTATGAGCATTCTCGGCTGGAAGTAGCCGTTGTGAGTGCCGCTGCATTGATCGAAAATGAGGCTAGGGGTTGAATGACCGCTGGCCTTTTTGTTTTGGACAATGCAACAGGGCAGGTTCGAGCGCGCGCATTCAAGCCTTGAGTGGGTCTTGGACGCTGCTTATTTTCCGGCCAGCTCTTTCTTCACGGTGTCGCTGACGACTTTTCCATCGACTCGCATGCCCGCGCCGGCAAAGCGTGCCATGGCATTTTTCATGACCGTGCCCATGTCCTTCATGGTGGGCGAGTCCATCTCTGCGATCGTAGCTTTCACGCCTGACACGATTTCGTCTTCGCTGGCGGCTTTAGGGAGGTAGCTCTCAATGACCTTGATCTCAGCGGCCTCTTTGTCGGCCATCTCCTGGCGACCGCCCTTGGTGAACTGTTCGACAGAGTCTTTGCGCTGCTTGATGAGCGTGGCGAGGACCTGCTGGGACTCTTTGTCATCGAGCGGGCCCATTTTTTCGGTCTGGCGGAGCGTGAGGGCGGTCTTCACCATGCGCAGGCAGGAAAGACGGGCCTCGTCTTTCGCCTTCATCGCGGCCACCAGGTCTTTTTGAATCTGATCGATGAGGCTCATAGTGCGCCAATTATATCTGCTTACCGCAGAGGGCCGCGCCGCAGAAATCGATGCCGCCATCCCTGGCCCGATGCAAGGCTCGCATCGGTGAAAGTGGGAAGTCCCCGAAATCCACCTGTCCGCGATAAACTTAATTGATCATCGTGAGAGCCGGGATGCTTTCTGAGCAGTCCGCCGTCGGAGTGTCTGAAGCTGATGGTGCCTTGCTGCAGTTCCCGGGGTGAAATCATCCGAGGACTCGAACTCATGCTGCGCAAAAATCGTCTGTTTACGCCCGGCCCCACTCCTTTGCTTCCGGCAGCCCAGTTTGCCGAAGCCTCGTTCACAGCGCATCATCGGACAGCTGATTTCCGCAATCTGTTCACGCGTGTGCTGGCCGACATGAAGGAATTTATTGGCACTCGGAACGATGTTCTGGTGCTGGCCTGCTCGGGGACCGGGGTGATGGAAGCTGCGGTTTCGAACCTGACCTCGCCGGGCGACAAGATCCTGGTATTGACTGCGGGAAAATTCGGTGAGCGCTGGACAGCTCTGGGCAAGGCATACGGTTGCCAGGTCGACACACTCAGCAAGCCCTATGGCGAGACTTTCCCGCTCGATGAAGTGCGTTCGCGGCTCACGCCCGACGTTCGTGCGGTTTACGTGCAAGCGACGGAGACATCCACCGGCGCTCGGCACGACATAAAGGGCATCGCGAAGCTGGTTCGTGCCACGGGGAATGACACGCTGCTCATCGTGGATGCGATCACCGGCCTTGGTACGACCCACCTCGACGTCGATGGCTGGGGCGTGGACATTATTATTGGCGGCTCGCAGAAGGCGCTCATGATCCCGCCAGGACTGGCTTACTGCGCCGTGAGTGAGCGGGCCTGGCAGCGGATGGAGACGACCAAGTCGCCGCGCTACTACTTCGATCTGCGCAAGGAGCGGAAGTCTGCCGCCAAGGGCGAGTCGGCATATACGCCGGCGACTTCCTTATTCGCGGCTTTGGGGGCGGCGCTCGACTACATCCGGCAGCTGGGCGGCGGAAATCTGGGGGCTGGGCGCGAGGCTCTGGTCAACAATGCCGAGCTCGCCGCGGAAATGACGCGCGCGGGAGGACTGGCTCTGGGACTGAAGCTATTTGCACCTTCGTCGCCGGCTGCTGCTGTCACAGCCCTCGAAGCGCCTGCCGGGGTAGACTCGGGTGCGATCGTGAAAGAGTTCCAAGAATCGTTCAACGCGGTCGTGGCCAACGGGCAAGGGGAAATGAAGGGCAAGCTTTTCCGGATGGCACACATCGGCTACTACGACTATCTCGATACGATTGGCGCTCTCGCTGCCCTGGAGCATGTGTTGGCACATGTGACTGGTAAATCGGTCGCATTCGGCTCAGCGGTGCATGCGGCCCAGGAAGTCTTCGCCCGGCAAACGGAAACCGCCGGGGCGAGCCGATAGCGGTCACAACCTGTTCTCCGGGAAACAAAGACGAAATGAAAATAGTCGTTGCTGAGAAAATTTCTGCCTCCGCAGTCGCCCTATTAAAGGAACCGCGCTGGACGGTGGTTACTCATGATCAGCTCGAAGGCAAGCTGAACTCTCAACTGGCAGACGCGGACGCTCTTATCGTGCGCTCGGCGGTCCAAGTGAATTCCGCTCTGCTCGAACATGCGCCCAAGCTACGGGTGGTTGGCCGCGCGGGTGTGGGCGTGGACAATGTCGACCTGGATGCTGCTACCCGCAAGGGGATTGCGGTGATGAACACTCCGGGCGCGAACGCGGTGGCGGTGGCGGAGCTTACGCTCGGCCTCATGCTGAGCATGGCGCGCTTCGTTCCGCGCGCCGACGCGCTGATGCATGCCGGGAAATGGGAGAAAAAATCGCTTCAGGGCAGCGAACTCCGGGGGAAAACTCTGGGCGTGATCGGCCTCGGCAAGATCGGGATGGAGGTAGCGCGCCGAGCCAGCGCGTTTGGGATGGAGATTGTCGGGCACGATCCGTTCGTCTCGGCAAGCGTGGCGAAGGCGCAGAGCATCCGTATGTGCAAACTTGAGGAAGTCTACGCGGCCGGAGACTATCTCACGTTACACGTGGGCCTGACACCGCAGACCACAGGCATGATCAACGCCGACTCGATAAGGAAGATGAAAAAGGGCGTACGCATCGTGAATTGTGCGCGCGGCGAGCTGGTGGATGAGGGAGCGCTGGCGCACGCGATCAAACAAGGACACGTGGGCGGCGCCGCCCTGGATGTGTTCCAGGAAGAGCCTCTCAAGGATTCGCCGCTGAGCGCCCTGGAAAACGTCATTCTGACGCCGCATATCGGCGGGTCGACTCACGAAGCGCAGGAAGCGGTCGGATATCAGATCGCGCTGCAAGTGAAGGAGTATCTCAAAAGCGGCGTGATTCAGAATGCGGTGAACGTTCCGTCGGTGTCGCACGAGGAATATGCGGAGATGCAGCCCTACGTGGTGCTTGCCGAACGGCTAGGATCGTTTCTCGCGCAGGTCAGCGAGGGCACACTGGAGGAGATCTCGCTCCGCTATAGCGGACACATTGCGGAGTGGAAAACGGAGTTGATCCGGAATGCGGCGATTAAAGGCATCCTGAACCAGGTGCTCGACGAGAAAGCAAATCTGGTGAACGCAGCCTCCATTGCATCGGACCGGGGCCTGCGGGTGCACGAGTTGCATAAGCCGAAGAGTTCTACCGGCGGGTCGGGTAGTGTGCTTTCGGTCTTGCTGAGGACGCCGGGAGAGGAGCATCGCGTGAAAGGGGCGGTGTTGCATGGGCACGCGCCACGATTGCTGTCGGTGGATGACATCGATGTAGAGGCTCCGCTCGAGCGCAACCTGATTTATCTGCGGAATCGCGACGTCCCGGGCGTGATCGGGAAAGTTGGCACGATTCTGGGCGAGCACAAGATCAATATCGCGGATTTCTCATTGGGGAGACAGGCGGGGAACGGCGGTTCTGAGAAGAAGATTGCCGGACGGAAGGCGGTGGCGGTCGTCCATATCGACGGGCGCGTGCCGGAGGAGGTGTTGAAGGCATTGCGGAAAATTCCGGCGATCGAGCAGGCCAAGGCGATTCGGCTGTTCTGATTGCTCCGGTTTTGAAAGGCGCGAAGGTGGGGATTTTCCAAACCGACAATCGGAGAGAACTAGCTTTTGCATTTGCTCGTATCAGGGGGCGCGCCTTCAGGCCTCCTCCGCCTATGGTTGGTTCCAGGCCTCCTGAATTTGGGTATTTTTCTTTGCGTCCTTGGCGGCTGTTCTTTGCGAACTTTGCGGTTACAAGCTTTTCCTGTTTGCTGTGAGCGCGTTCAAAAAACCCTTCATCGCGAAGGTAAGGCGAAGATCGCAAGGAAAGGCGTCTTCTTTCAAAGCACACTAATTAGGAGTTCAGGGCTTCTTTGCGGAGTTTGCGGCTTTCGGCCAGCAACGACATGGAGTGCATCAGATTTTGCAGCGTGATGATGCCGACCAGGCGCTGGTCTTCGACGACGGGGATAATGCTGAGATTCCGCGAATTCAGTTTCCGGAAGGCGGACGCCAGCGACTCCTGGCGTGTCGACACTTCGAAGATCCGGTTCATGACCGACTGCACATAACCGTTTCCTTCCATGCGCAACGCATCGAGAATGTTGGCTTTCGAAATCACACCAACCATGTCGCCTCCGCGTACGACCGGGAAGTCATCTTGGAGAGTGTGGACGGCCTTATCGAGCGCGTCTTCCAGCGTGTCTGCGGGCGACAGGGTGGCGAAGTCCGTCAGCATCACGTCTTCGAGGCGCACGGTCTCGAGCACCTTCTGAAATACTGCCGAGCGTTCCTCGACCTGCGCGCCGATGAGCAGGAAGAAGCCCAGAGTCACGATCAAGTAGCTGTCGGGATATCCACCCTGGAAAAGGAGAAGCATACCGACCACGATCACGAGCGGGGCGAGAGCATGCGCGATGGAAACAGCGCGCCGGGTGGCTTGCACCGCGTCCATGTGGCGTGAGAACACGGCTCGCAGCATGTGGCCGCCGTCCATCGGATAGGCCGGAATCAGGTTAAACACGCCCAGGAAGAAGTTCATCCACACCAGGCTGCGTAGCAAATGATTCGAGTGAATGAAGGGCTTGGTCCAGAGGTGCGCTTCCGGAAATTTCGCGAGCACCACCAGTCCAACGACCAGCGCTATAGCCATGTTGACCAACGGTCCGGCAATCGCGATGCGAATATCGCGCTTCCAGGGAACCTGGCCCGGGGTGGGAGAGGTGACCTGGCGGGAATCGTCGATGAGAGTGATACCGCCGATGGGAAGCAGGATGATAGCTTTGGCTTGCAGTCCCTCGCGCCGGGCTACTAAAGCATGCCCCAGTTCGTGCGCGATGACCGCGCCGAAGATGATGCCGATGAGTGCGAGCACGCGAGTGGGAGTGGGAGCGCTCGTGCTCTTGTCGGCCGTGTGGATGGCCGATTCGGCCATCCACACGAAGCCCAGCAAAAATACGAAGGTAAGGTGAACGCGGATTTCGACTCCGAACAGCCGGCCGATCGGGATGGACCAATTTCTCATATGAAGTCGTCAGTCTTCGGTCGTCGGCTGGTCGCATCTCGCCGGCGACTGGGGACCGGAACACTCAGAACTATTCTATATAGTTAGATTCAACTGCGTATCGTATCGCTACGTTTTTGTCATGACGGAAGGACAGCGCCTCTGAGAGTGATCGCCGGTCAATACCGTAGTCGCCCGCTGCGCTCGTTGCCGGGCCTGGAGATCCGCCCAACCGCCGATTGCCTGCGGGAGACTCTTTTCAACGTGCTCACGGCGGGGAATCCAGGGGCGCTCGAAGGCTCCGTCTGGGCTGACCTCTATGCAGGTACCGGAGCGGTTGGCATTGAGGCCCTCAGCCGCGGGGCCAGCAAGGTTTACTTCGTCGAGTCATCCGCGGGGGCGGCCAGGTTGATCCGCACAAATCTGGATTCACTAGAGCTGACCAGCGGCTTTGAATTGATGCAGGTCGAAGCAAGCAAGGGACTTCGCCGGCTTGAGATGCAGGGCATCATTCTGAATTACGTGTTCCTCGATCCACCGTATAACAAAGAAAAAGAATATGGAGAGACGTTGGATTTTCTCAGCAAGTCGTCGGTGTTGCGACCTGCAGGCGTAGTGATTGCCGAGCACGGGAAGAAATTCGATCCAGGCGAAAACTTCGAGGGGATGAAGCGGTTCCGGAAATTGATACAGGGCGACGCTGGTCTGAGTTTCTACCGACGAGCGTAGCTGGTGCTCGATCCAGAACGCCGGACTAGCAGTCAAGGACGGCCAGCACTACATCAGGAATTCCTGCGTACGGCGGACGATCGGATGCTGGAGTTCCTGCAGTTCATTCTTGACGCGATTCAGTCCGTACACGCACTGCTCAAAATTACGCGACAAGTTCGCGAACAGAGGTGCGACCTTCGCGTATTCGAAATGCTCGAACTTGGAGACGATGTAATAGCTCTCCTTGCCGGCCTTCATCCAGTCGACGAAGTTTTCCATGCGCTGGCGGCGCAGGCGGTAGTGATTCAGGCTTTCCGGGAACATACCCGTAAAGAACAAGGTGAAATCGCCGATGTGTTTGCGGACCTGGCGCTCGCGATCGAAGGAAGGAGCGGGACCGTAGACCGGGTCGGATTCGAGCAGCATTCCGCCCACATCGTCGATGGGGCGATTGGCGGCATCATGAATTTTGAAGAGCTGCTCGGCGTCGCAGAACTCGGTTAACAAGTGCGCGACGTAGGCGATCAGTTGCGGATCGCGAATGCCAATCTCCTCCGCGTAATGACGTCCGACCATCTCGGTGAAAAACTGCCGCAACGGATGCGACTCCGGAATCACGCTCATCGGGCCCCCAGGATCCGCGCTCGGCGCGAATCTTCTTGCTGATTGCTGACTAATTAACTCAGCTCAACTTCAAACGCAAGTGACTTTTGTAAGCCACTCAAAAAACCGATTACCCTTATTTAGAACACGCATGAACAAACTGAGTTGTACGCGCGCTATTGGCACTCGCCGCCCGACACTGCTAACGGCGAAGTTACTTTCGGGCCATGCGTGTCTACTACAATGATCGGCCGAGGAGGAACCTCTGTTGAGTGTAGAGCGCAAAAATATCTCGAGTGGCACCCCGTGGGAGCCTGTAGTGGGTTACTCGCGCGCCGTTAGAATCGGACCGTACGTACATGTAGCCGGCACGACAGCCACGGGCCCGGATCGGAAAATCGTCGGCATCGGAGATCCCTATGCGCAGGCGGTGCAGATCCTAAAAAACATCGAGTCCGCCCTGGAAAAGGCTGGAGCGCGCATGAGAGATGTCGTGCGCACGCGCATCTTCGTGATCAACATTGTGGACTGGGAAAAGATCGGGCGCGCTCATGGTGAGTTTTTTCGTGATATCCGGCCCGCGTCGACGATGGTTGGCGTCACCGGCCTGGTCGATCCCAACATGCTCGTCGAAATCGAAGCCGAAGCCTATATCGCGGAGTGAACCAACTACCGATTTCACGACAAGAGACACGGTTGGCGCAGATGTTCCTGGGGCACCGCCTGAGATCTTTATTCCTGCCCTCGCAACTTTCCTTCGCAGCGTCGTACAATCCCCCTCCGGAGATTCCTCATGATGAAAATGATGCGCGCAGTTGTGTTTGTCATGCTTGCCGCGCTGTGTCTGGCGGCGCAGGAGAAGGAGACCACGCCCCAGGAGACAACGCCTCAGCTGAAGACGTTCACGGTGATTCGCGCAGGCACTCTCATCGATGGCAAGTCGGACAGCCCGCGCCGCGACCAGGTGATTGTCATTCGCGGAAATCGCATTGATAGCGTCAGTGATGCTGCGAGCGCGAAGGTTCCTTCCGGTTCGACCGTGATTGACCTTTCGAGGGCCACAGTTCTTCCTGGCCTGATCGATTCGCACACGCACATCTTCCTGCAGGGGGAGGATCCGAATGAAGGCGGATACGATGTGAACCTCCTGAAGTATCCGGCATCGTTTCGTGCGGCGCGCGCGACCGTTTCGGCGCGCCGGGCCTTGGAACAGGGCTTTACGACGCTGCGGGATGTTGAGACGGAAGGCGCCGGCTATGGCGACGTGGGGATCAAGGAGGCCATTGAAGGCGGCTACATTCCGGGGCCGAGGTTATTCGTCTCGACGCGCGCGATTTCGACCACGGGCGGATACCCGCTGGAAGGCTACGCGCCCGAGCTGACGCTGCCGAAGGGAGCCCAGTTGATCGACGGCCCGGTCGAGGCACGCAAGGCGGCTCGCGAGCAGCTCGACAACGGCGCGGACTGGATCAAGGTCTACATGACGCATCGCTCGTGGGTAGGCAAAAACGGCGAGCTGGTTGCGCAGCCAACCCTGACTCTGGAAGAACTGAAGGCCATCGTTGATGAAACGCACGGCTGGGGAAAGAAGGTCGCTTGCCACGCCTATACCGGGATCGGTTTGCAACGCGCCCTCGATGGCGGATGCGATTCCATCGAACACGGCCTTGTGCTCGGCGATGCGCAGGTTGCCCAGATGGTTAAACAGGGCACGTGGTACTGCCCGACGATTGCTGTCTACTACACCGACTGGGCTCCGCCCGACACTCCCGCCGGACAACGCGATCGCCTGCGCGCCTCCGTTCATGAGGAGAGCTTTAAAAAAGCGATGAAGGCGGGTGTAAAGATTGTCTTTGGAACCGACATCGGCGGAATTCCGTGGACCCAGCCGATTGCACAGGAGTTTCCGCGAATGGTCGATCTGGGCATGAGTCCGATGGAGGCCATTCGGAGCGCCACTACGAGGGCAGCTGAGATGCTCGACAGCAGCGGCCAGATCGGCGTGATCGCGACTGGCGCCTATGCGGACGTCATTGCCGTTTCCGGTGACCCGCTGCGGGACATCAAAGAGCTCGGGAATGTGCAGTTCGTGATGAAGGATGGGAAGGTGTTCAAGGACGACGTGCATAAGAAATAGTCCTTAGTCTTCAGTCGTCAGTCCTCAGCAAAAGCGGTTGGAGGTGTCAGCCTTCCGGGAACGGCACACAAATTTTCCGCTGGCGGCACGGATTCTCTTGACACGCCGCTCGCGTGGGTCATAATGCCCAAATCTTTCCACGCCGGCTCGGTTATTGGGAGGTCCCTATGAATCTGTTGCAACTCTGCGATCCGGAGGTGGCCGCGGTTCCCGCTGAAGCGACGGTTGCGGCAGCCATTCACAAAATGCTCGACTATCATGTGGGCGCGGTCGGCGTGGTGGACAGCGAAGGCCGGGTTGCCGGCATCTTTACCGAACGCGATGTGCTGCGGAAATTGTCCCTGACAAAACTCGATCCGGAAACCACTCCAGTGCGGACCCTGATGACCACGCCGGTCGAAATGGCGACTCAGGAGACCGGGCCGGGTGAAGCGATGGCGACCATGGTGGAGCGGCATTTCCGGCATCTGCCGGTTGTCGACAACAATGGAAAGCTTCTGGGGATTCTGTCGATCCGCAACCTGCTGGAGTGGCGAATCGACGGGCTTACGCAGGAACTGGACTCGCTGGAGCAGTACGTCAGCAATGACGGGCCGGGCGGCTAGCGATCCGAACCGGCGGGAAGCAGGTTCCGCGAGCTTGTCGGATGACTGCGGGCCCTTGCGGGGAGCGGTGGTCGAACAATCTTGCCGTCGTATACTGCTTTCTAAACTGGATGGTTTCCTGGTCCGATCGTGATCTCTGAACAATCGCCACGCTTGGCAAAGACGATCGCCGTCGTGCGCAACGCCACAGGATTCCTATTCCTGCTGTTTGGCGAGTACAAAATCGCAAGTCCGGACTTTGCACATAGTGGCTTCCCAAAATACCTGCAGGGCTACATTCAAGGGGAGGCCGTGTCTTTTTACCGTCCTTTCCTTGCGCATGTGGTCCAGCCTCACACGGTGTTCTTCGGTTATGCGGTCGGTGTGCTGGAATTGTGGATCGCGGTGTCCATGATTGCCGGATTGTGGGTGCGGGTGACCTCGATCGTGGGCGCGCTGTTTATGCTGAACCTGACGCTTTCGACCTGGTGGGCGCCGGGTCATGGGGTGGCATTCTGGCGCTATTTTGGCGCAGAGCTGGACACGATTCCCCTGCTCTTCCTCTTTCTGATCTTCTTTTCCTCGGATGCGGGACAGACGTGGGGACTTGACGCTGTTCTCCGGAAACGGACGTGAGGGAGTTATCAGGCTTCAGTCGTCAGTCTTCAGCAAAAACTGGCCTACGGCTTATGGCTAGTGGTGGTCGGCGCGGACTCCTGGCTAGTCGCCGTCCTTGCTCGCGGTTTGTCGGCGCAAAAAGAGCATGCACTTCGGGCGCTCTAAGCTGAGCTGGTTTTTCCGACTCGCCCTTCCTCTTTGATTTCGCTATCCTGCTGCTCACGTTTCTCCATGAGGAAAAGAATGTTCTACAAGCAAGGTTCTCGTTTTTTGCCTGCTGTAATGTTGATGACGTGCTGGGCGTTCGGCCAATCCGCAAACACTCCAGCGTCTCGCCGCGTGGTGGTACGGGCTGGACATATTCTCGACGTCAAGACCGGCAACATGCTTAGCGGGCAGGCGATTGTCATTGAAGGCGACAAGATCGTGAGTGTGGGGTCGGCTGCGGACGCGAAGCTCAGTCCCGCAACCCAGACCATTGATCTTCCGAACGCCACGGTCCTCCCAGGCTTGATCGACGCACACACGCACCTGACGTTCGATCCGGCCAATCTGGGGTATGAGGGTTTGGGGATTTCCTATCCGAGGGAAGCCCTGATTGGCGCGCGCAATGCTCGGGTCACGCTGGAGGCAGGGTTCACGACAGTTCGCAACGTGGGGGCAGGCGGTTACAGCGATGTGGCACTTCGCGACGCCATCAATGCAGGCGATGTACCCGGGCCTCGCATGCTGGTGAGTGGACCGGCCATGGGAATCACCGGCGGGCACTGTGATGACAACCTGCTGGCGCCGCAATTTCACGCGACGGAGCTCGGCGTTGCCGACGGTGTCGATGCGGTACGGCACAAGGTGCGCGAGAACATCAAGTACGGCGCGGATCTTATCAAGATTTGCGCTACTGGCGGCGTCATGTCGAAGGGCGACGATCCCAATGCTTCGCAATACACCCGCGAAGAAATGAAGGCGATCGTCGAAGAAGCACATCGCCTGCGGCGTAAAGTAGCCGCGCATGCACACGGCGCCGAGGGTGTGAGCTGGGCCTCGGATGCGGGCGTCGATTCTATCGAACACGGCCATCTCATGGATGACAGCTCTATCGCCACACTGAAGAAGAACGGCACCTACATTGTTCCGACGCTTTATTTAATGGATTGGAACCGCGAGAACCTCGGCAAGCGAAATGCCCCGGACTACGTTGTCCGAAAGATGCAGGCGGTTTCGGCAGTCGGACAAGACACCCTCAAGAAGGCGTTCGCGGCTGGAGTAAAGGTTGCCTTCGGAACCGATGCGGCGGTTTATCCGCATGGCCTGAACGCGCACGAGTTCGCGGTCTATGTGCGGCTCGGGATGAGCCCGCTGCAGGCGATTCAGACAGCAACCATCCACGGAGCCGACTTGCTCGGTTGGTCGAGCAAGATCGGTACGCTCGAGGCGGGCAAGTGGGCCGACTTGATCGCGGTCGAAGGCGACCCGTTAAAAGATGTCACGACGCTTGAGCGGGTGAAGTTCGTAATGAAGAGTGGAGAAGTGGTGACGAATCATTACGCAAAGTAATGTGCATGTCCGGTGGAGGATTCCCATGAAGATCTTTCGAATTTCCGTGTTTCTTGTTGCGCTCAGTCTTCTGACGTCGGCGACTCATGTGCCGGATCAGGGATCAGAAGCGGATCGTGAGCAAATCCTGCAGTTGGAGCGGGACTGGACGCAGTCGTGGGTCACGATGGATGTGGCGGCGAACGAGCGGATCCTCGCGGACGATTTCTTTGGCACGGAGCCTGACGGCAAGCGCGTGAGAAAAGCTGATTTAATCGCCGAGTTGAAATCCGGCGAAGCTCCGCTCGCCTCGAACCATCTCAACGAAGATGACTTGACCATTCGCTTCTACGGCGACACTGCGGTTGTCAATGGTAGTGAAAGCTGGAAACTCAAAGCGGGAGGGAAATCCGGGCGCTACATTTGGACAGACATCTTCGTGAAACGGAGCGGAAGATGGCAGGTTGTGGCCTCACAGGATCTCGAGGTCACAAATAAGTAGCAACGCGGAGGTCCCGAGGGTTCAAGGACAACGAAAAGGCCGGCGTTGCAGCCGGCCTTTTTCAATCCCGAAAAATCGAAGTTACTTCTTGGGGGCGATCGCGTCTTTGGCAGCCTTGGCGACGCGGAACTTCACGACGGTCTTGGCTTTGATCTGAATCGGCTCACCGGTCTGGGGATTGCGTCCCACACGGGCCTTGCGATGCGCTTTCACCAAGCGGCCGAGGCCGGGGACGACGAACACGCCATTCTTTTTTGTCTCTTTAATGGCGGTGTCAGCGAGGTTCTCCAAAAATGCGGAAGCTGTCTTGTTGTTGGTCTCTAGCTTTTCGGCGAGGTGCCGCACCAGTTGGGTCTTGGTCATACCTGAAGCCATGAATCCTCCTCGATCGAACTTTTTTTTGATTTGCTGCGATGTGCGCCATCTTATACCAGCCGTCCTGTGGAAAAACAGCGTCTGAGCCGCATTTTATGCGGTTTTCTGCATCGTGGGGTCGGAAAAGGGCAAGAAAGACGCGGATTTTGGCGTCATGCGGGTTTGCAAAGGCCCCACCCAGCAGCTTGCAGCGCCGGCGGGCGGTCCCGCCCTACCTCAGCCAGACCTCCCGAGATGTCATAATGGAAGCAGGAGAGTTCGTTCGTGAGCTGCGCCATTTGCGAAATCCGCAAGGAAAAGCGCTTTTGCCCGGCTGTGCATGGTCGCATCTGCCCGCAATGCTGCGGGGAGCAGCGTGAGGTCACGCTGGATTGTCCCAGCGACTGTCCTTATCTGCAGCAGGCTCGGGAGCATGAAAAACCGCGCTCCACGGCCGACCTGGATCCGGCGGCGTTGTTCCTCCAGTTCGAACTGGGAGACCAGTTTCTCTACGAGCATGAACACCTGATCATGGGACTCAGCTATGCACTGGCAAAAAGCGTACGCAGAGACCGCGCGCTCCACGACCGCGATCTGATTGCTGCATTGACGGCGCTTGCTCGCGGCTATGAGCGGCTGGTGAATTCGGGCCTCCACTACGAAGAGCCGGCACAGAACCTCGCCCAGCAGGCGGTGGTGTCCGAACTGCAAACGATGGTGAAAGAGTATCGCGAGGCCGAACAGAAGCACACCGGCTACTCTCGTCTGCGCGACTCGGAAGTTCTGAAGACGCTTGTGTTTCTGGCGCGGATGGCATATGGCCGGACTTCGGGACGTCCGAAGTCGCGTGCTTTTGTGGATTTTCTGTTCGCGCAGTTTCCTGAGAAAGAGTCCAATCTCGCGACTCCCGGCGAGCCCGCCAGCCGCATCATCGTGCCTTAGCCGTCGACCCGCCGAACTACTTTCCCGAAACCCGCCGGACCGCTTGTCCAGGCGGCAGAGAATCGCGCAGCTCCCGCACCGTCTTGTTAAGTAACGGATGCCGCGCATCGGGGGCGATCTCGGCGAGTGGTTCGAGTACAAACCGGCGCTCGTGCATGGCGGGATGTGGGATGGTCAGGGTGGCCGTGTTCACAGAGGAGTCGCCGAAAATCAGGATGTCGATGTCGATCTTACGGGGTCCTTTCTGTTGGGTGCGCAGGCGGCCCGTGGTTCGCTCGATCTCCAGGAGCGCTCTCAGGAGCTGGCCTGGCGTCTTTTCAGTATCCAGAGAGACCGCGCAATTCAGAAACCAAGGTTGCTTGGTGAATTCGACGGGTTCGGTTTCATAGAACGAGGAGACGGCAGCGACTTTCCCGAAGCAGTTCAGTTCTTCGATGGCGGACTGGAGGTTGGCGGCACGATCGCCGATGTTCGAGCCTAGTGATAGATAGACGCGTTTGCGCATGGGCGTTCGGGTTGAGCCCTTGGCAGTCAGGGCTGGAAAGAAAGAGCTTACCGCAGAGGTCGCTAAAGTGGTCGCGCCCAAAAGCTTTTAAGCGCAAAGAACGGGAAGTAATCGCAAAGTACGCGAAGAAAAGCTTTGCCGCAGCGATCGCTCACCTTCTTTCCCGAGTTACTTGAGTGCAACAACAAAGATCAAAAGCTAACCTCTAAGGGCACTTAAGGAGCACGAAGAGCACAAAGGTGGGAGCGAGCTAAGCTCGGGTCTAGCCGAAGGGACATGTCGAGCGTGGAGTCCGGCCGTGCGAGACCATTACCTTCGTGCCTTTAAGAGGTTGTGGCCCGATTTTAGAATACTAAGCTATGAATCTGGAATCGCTGCTCGTTTGTCGCGATGCCGATGTTGTTCGGGTGCTCCGTCCGACGCTCGAGAAGCTCGCTATTGAGGTCGAGGTATCGGCCGCAGCTCGCTCGGGTGCGGAAATTCTTACATCGGCTAAGTTTGACGCTGTGATCGTGGACTGCGACGATCTCCAGGGTGGCGTGGACGTACTGCGCAGCTTGCGCCAGAACGCCAGCAATAAAACTTCGGTCTCGTTTGCCATTCTGAACGGGAAAACCACCACCCAGCAGGCCTTCGAAATGGGCGCGAACTTTGTGCTGCAAAAGCCCATTACGGCCGCTGGCACGCTGCGTTGCTTCAATACTGCACTGAGTTTCATGGTCCGCGAGAAACGGCGATACTTCCGGTGTCCAGTCGAAATGCCTGTGAAGCTGCAGTTCAACCAGGGTGAGGAGATGAAGGCCATTACCACTAATCTCAGCGAGGGCGGCATGGCGATTCATTTCGAAGGAACATTGGCAAAAAACATAATTAGCAAGGTGCACTTTACCTTGCCCGGAACCAAAGTAGCCATGGAGCCGAAAGGTGAAATTGCCTGGGCTGACGGGCTAGGGCGGGCCGGCATTCGTTTCCAGGATTTGCCCGAGAGTTCCCGCGCACAACTGGAGCAATGGATCCTGCAGCGGCTTGAAAAAGTCTCGTCCTCAATCCGCTGATCTGGTTGTTCCTCGCTGCAGTTTTCCCAGCCTTATAGACCTTCTGCGGTTTGCGGCCTGGCTCCCTAGCTCCAAATATCCCGATAAAGAGATTCTCTTTGCGTCCTTCGCGATTCCTTAGCGAACTTCGCGGTTAAAGGCTTTTCGCTGAGCGCGAAGAAGAGCGTCAAAATCTATTCGGCCTCTGGGGCGACAGAGGGAGGTGCCTCGCCAGTCGGGCAGTCTACGGCAACCCAGCATCAAGCTAGCGACTTGCCCCAAGTCGAAGGGCTCGGCAAGCTCTTACGAGTGGCGCTAGTAGTTATCCGCAAGCGCTAGTGGATTCCCCCTATCGCGCGAGCCGTTGAGGTGCGCTCGAAATTCAGAACGTCAGGAGTATCGTCTTGGCTACGTTTGCGTACGATGTGAAGATTGCGCGGGTGGAACGTACGCTGCGTTGGCTCGAAGAAGATGCCACGCTGCTGGCCACCCGGGTGAAGGACCTATCGCCGGAGCGGCAAACTCAGGCGAAACGTTTTGCGGCCAATATGATTGATCAGGCTCGGGCGGAACTCGATCGTCTGGTGCAGGAACGGACCTTGGATCGCGAGGACTCGGCTTTCCCTTGCGAGCCTGCAGATTGAGGGGAACAGCAAAACTGACTGCCACCGAGCACGGAGAAGAGCAAATCTTAAACCGCGAAGGGTGCTAAGGAATCGCGAAGAACGCAAGCCAAGCGCGGAATCCCCTTCAAGAGCGGTATATTCGCAGAGTTTCACAATGATTCCGGAGTTCCTGCGGGTCTTGATCCAGTACGGAAGCGCTAGAAGGTAATCGAGATGCTAGCTCGGCTGTCGCCCGGCCGCCAACACGAAGGCTTCGGGCCGGACACGATACTCCTCCAGAGTAGTTTCTTCCCAGAGGCTTTTGTCACGTAGTAATCGAGACACCAGGGCAGTGTGCATGGCGTGGCCGGCGCGATCGGCAACGATGTTCCCGAGAATCTGTTTCCCCACCAAGGCCAGGTCTCCAATCAGGTCGAGCACTTTGTGGCGCACGAACTCATCGGCATACCGCAGTGGAGGATTCATCAAGCCCTCGGGCGTCAATACGATCGCGTTCTCGGTCGAGGCGCCGCGGATGAGGCCCTGCTGGCGCATCGCATCGGCTTCGTGGAGAAAGCCGAACGTCCGGGCGGGAGCAATCTCCCGCAGGAAGTTGCCGTCCGTGAGATCAACCCGGAAGGTCTCTCGTCCAATCAGGCGGTGGGGAAAGTCAATGGTGTAGGAAACCGAATACGTGTCTGCCGGATAGACGGCAATAAACTTGTCGCCTTCGCGTAATTCAATTTCGCGCCGGATCCGCATATAAGAACGCAGGCGCCGTTGTTTGCGGATGCCAGCCCTTTGAATCATGTCGACAAAGGGCCGGGCACTGCCGTCGAGAATGGGCAATTCCAGGTTATCGAGCTCGACGATCGCGTTGTCGATGCCAGTGCCGATGAATGCAGAAAGGAGGTGCTCGGTAGTCGAGATGAGCACACCTTTCTTCATCAGACTGGTGGCGTAGCTGACGCGTGCGATGTTCCGGCCGGTCGCTTCGATTTCAAAGTTGTCCAGATCGATACGACGGAAGGCGATTCCGGTGCCCGAAGGCGCAGGCAGGATCCTCAATTGGACCGGTGCTCCGCTGTGCAGGCCGATGCCTTTGCATTCAACCGAGGCGCGGATTGTCTGTTCCTGCTTCAAGAGGAGGGCTAATAGGTATGATCCACATCAGCTTACAAGTAGCGCCAAATATTTGTCTGTGGCAAAAAAGCCACAGTGCGTGTCTCCAAAGTGTGGACGAACTCGGCGTGCGCGAGCTATGTAGCTGATAACGGAGTAGATAGTAGATGGATGCAAGAATGGCAGGGTGCCAACAGTCCAACTACCTTGGCGCCAGCCGGCCAGCTATTTCTTCCGTGGGGGCAAGGTATTCGGGTCGTAGGTCGTCTTTGCGTCGAACATCGACTCATTCAGTCCCGTGTTGTATGTGACGCTGTTCAGGAAGCGCTGGTTCGACATCTCGCCGTTATAGAAGCGCGTAATCGAGTAGGGAGTCATGAATCCCTGAGCAGGACGGTAAGCGTCGTAGATCTCTTCCTCGGTGTTGCGCAGGTTGTCGGTGGGATCGCGCCAGGTGAACACTTTCTTGATCGGCAGATGGGTGGTGGTATCGAGGTAGAGGGTGACGCTGTCGTTCTTGGTATTCAGAACGCTGACCTGGTCGGCGGGCTTGTCAGCAGCCACGGCAGGGCCGTCGTAAAAGAGGGCCACGCCGGGTTCGCTGATCCAGCGGCGCAGGACCCATTCGAGGGAGTGTTCGCGCCGGCGGAGGTAGTCGTTCAGGAGTTTGTCTTCGATCGTAGCGGTGCCCTTGAAGGTGATCTCGAAGCCATGATCGCCGTTGTACACGTAGGCGACGTCGCGCTGCTTGGTGACTTCCACGCGCTCCTTGTCAGGGAATTTCACGAAGCGCCAGAACAGCACGCCCGCACTGGTGGCTTCGTTGCGATGGAAACTGTAGGTTCGACCTTGCTGGGTCGTGTCCTGGATATTGAGCCAGGCTTGGCCGCCGAGGGCCAGGATCGCCTGATCAATCAGAGCACGCGCCTTGGCAGCATTTTCCTGCGCGACTGGAATGGATTGCGAAGAGGGCGACCCAGCCGGTGGTGCCGTGGCTTGGGCGGCGCAACAGACGTTCAAGATTAGAAGAAATAGGAATAGACGCATGTGTTCAAAAGATTAGACGCCGAGGGGCCGGCTTTTCGCTGTATCGCGAAGGACCGTGCGGCCCGATTTCAAGCACAGACCTTAGCCTACCAGCACAGCGCCCCCATTTACGTTGAAGACCTCGCCGGTAATAAATCCCGCATGCTCCGTACATAAAAAGAGGATCGGCGCGGCGATCTCCTCGGGCTTACCCACACGCCCGATTGGGATCGTCGCAAAGATACTGTCCCGCGTCTTGGGATCGTTCAAGGCCGGGATCGACATATCGGTATTGACCCATCCAGGTGCCACGCAGTTTACGTAGATACCATCCGGGGCCAGCTCCGTCGAGAGGCCTTTGACCATGCTGATCAATGCGCCCTTGGTAGCAGCATAGTCGACGTGGAAGGCTTCGCCCCGCTGGCCTGCGGTCGAACTCACGAGCACGATGTGGCCGCCACTTCCAGACTGCAAGGACTTTTGCTTCTTCATCTGCGCGACCGCATGACGGACCAGGGAAAAGACGCTGTCGAGATTCACGGCGACGGTTCCGCGCCACTGGGTGTCTGTGAGTTCGTTGACCGGGGCATCTTTTGGCGGCCAGATGCCGTGATTGGCGACCAGGATATCGAGTCGTCCGAAGCGTTTTACGGTCTCGGTTACCAAATCTTTCGCGGTTTCAAGGCCCGACAGGTCGCACGCGACGGCGGCGCAGTGTTCCTTGCCACACTCCTCGACGAGTGCGTTGGCGGCTGCTTTCGAGTTTTGATAATTGAAAAGGACTTTGGCCCCAGCGGCAACGAACGCACGCACTGTGGCCGCGCCAATCCCGCGGGAGCCGCCGGTGATAAGAGCAACTTTGCCTTCGAGAGAGAGGGGAAATGGCATGGTTAGTAGTTTGTAGGTTTCAGTGGAGGATTTGCAAGTGAGCGCGGCAGGTGTCGGGTCTCAGGCCTCGGGTGTCAGATGCCTGACCATCGGTTTCGGGCAACCAACACACAAAAGCGTTTAACCGCGAAGGTCGCGAAGAAGAGCCGCGAAGGACACAAAGAAAATCAGAAATCGCTGCCAGGACAAACGGCAACCATGAGATGTATTTCTTTGAGAACTGAGAACTGAGAACTGAGAACTGAGAACTGAGAACTGAGAACTGAGAAGCTATCTCATAAACGTTGCTCGT